>Ga0208132_1000188_pt1 | contig 29369 bp, 27 predicted proteins | sample ETNtaG_16_FD_185785 | JGI IMG/M metagenome (GOLD analysis project Ga0208132, IMG submission 185785) | Marine microbial and viral communities from oxygen minimum zone, Eastern Pacific Ocean - ETNP201406SV199 (SPAdes) (version 2) | ecosystem: Environmental > Aquatic > Marine > Oceanic ... | reverse complement strand
AAAATTACCTATTCTTCTAATTTTTATAACACAAAGGAATTTACAAATAATAAAAATTATAAGTTCATTAGATGTGATTTAAATAGTAGAAAAAAAATTTTACAAATACTAAAAAAATTTAAACCAAAAGGAATATTTAATCTTGCAGCAGAAACACATGTGGATAGATCAATTGATGGTCCTAAAGCCTTTGTAAAAAGTAATATATTAGGAGTTTTTAATTTATTGGAAGCTTTCAAAATTTATTCAAAAAACAATCATAATGTTCGTTTGATTCATGTTTCAACTGATGAAGTTTATGGTGATGTTTTAAAAGGTAGGTCAAAAGAAGATGATCAATATAAACCTAGTTCGCCGTACGCAGCATCAAAAGCATCATCTGATCATTTGGTTCAATCTTATATAAGGACTTATAAAATACCAGCCTTAATTACAAATTGCTCTAATAACTATGGACCTAAACAACATCCCGAAAAATTAATTCCAAAATTAATTTACAACATATTAAACAATAGGACTCTACCCATTTATGGAAAAGGAAAAAATTCTAGAGAGTGGATTTATGTACCAGATCACTGTGATGCTTTATTAAAGGTATTCAAAAAAGGAAAAATAGGAAATTTTTATAATATTGGCTCGAACTTAAATTTAAATAATCTTATGATTGTTAAAAAACTTTTATCTATCGGAGAAAAAAAAGTAAAATTAGGTAAAAATGTTAAAATAAAATTTGTTAAAGATAGACCAGGCCATGATTTAAGATATGCAATTAATAGCAACAAACTGAGAAAAGAATTGAAATGGAAGCCTAAAACTAAGATTAATAATGGTTTAGAAAAAACATTTGATTGGTATATAAATAATTCAGGATATTTTTCAAAATTAAATAAAAAAGATATAACTTCTAGACTTGGTAAGAAATAAATTATGATAAAAAAAGGAATTATTTTATCTGGAGGAATGGGCACACGAATGAGCCCTCTAACTAAAGCTGTTAATAAACAACTTCTACCTATCCATGATAAACCACTAATTTTTTATCCATTATCAATTTTAATGCTTGCAAAAATTAAAGATATTTTAATTATTGTTAATAAAGGTCAACTTGATCAGTATAAAAAACTTTTACCTAATGGAAAAAACTTGGGTATAAAAATTACTTATGCTGAACAATCAAAGCCTAGAGGCTTACCTGATGCATTTATTGTAGGAGAAAAATTCATAAATAAAAATAACGTGGCCTTGATTCTGGGAGATAATTTCTTTTATGGTCAAAATCTATCAAAAACATTGATAGATTCTAGCAAACTAAATAATGGTGCAAAAATCATTTTACACAAAGTTTCTAAACCAGAGATGTATGGCGTAGCAAAAATAGATAAAAATAACAAACCAGTAAAACTTATTGAAAAACCAAAACATTATGTTTCTGATTTAGCAGTTACAGGATTATATTTTTTTGACAAAAACGTTGTTAAATATGCAAAAAATCTGAAACCATCTTCTAGAGGTGAAATCGAAATAATTGATTTAATTCTAAAATATAAAAAAATTAAAAAACTTAAAGCAGAAATCCTTGGAAGAGGTAGTGCCTGGTTAGACACTGGCTCAATTGAGGATTTCTATAAAACAAGTGCATTTGTGTTTGCGATAGAAAATAGACAAGGTTTTAAAATTGCTTGTTTAGAAGAAATTTCTCTGGCAAATAAATGGATAGGAAAAAAAGAAATAACTAATGCAATTAGATTTTATGGTAATTGTGGATATTCAAATTATTTAAAGAAATTAACATAAAATGAAAGTTACTAAAACAAAATTTAATGGTTTGTTAGTTTTTAAAAAGAAATATTTTACTGATACTAGGGGTTATTTTCTTGAACTTTATAAAAGTAAGATAATAAGAAAAAAATTTCCATTTACATGTATTTCTCTATCTAAAAAAAATGTAATTAGAGGATTACATCTTCAAATGAAAAATGCTCAGGCAAAATACATATCAGTCCTTAAAGGTAAAGTCTTAGATGTCGCTGTAGATTTAAGAAAAAATTCAAAAACATTTGGTAAAGTATTTAAAATTATACTAAGTGAAAAAAACTCAAAGTCAGTATATTTACCCAAAGGATTTGCTCATGGTTTTTGTGGGTTAGATAAAGAAAACTACTTACTTTATAGTTGCTCAAACTACAGAAATAAAAATAGTGAATTAGGTATTATTTGGAATGATAAAGACTTAAAGATTAAGTGGCTAGTTAAAAAACCAATCATATCAAAAAAAGATAAAAATAACATTACTCTAAGAAAATTTAGGAAAAAGTTTTATTAAAATGGTAGCGGGAAGTGGGATCGAACCACTGACCTCGGGCTTATGAGTCCCGCGCTCTAACCAACTGAGCTACCCCGCCATTCAATTCGTATTGATTTATAATACTTTTTATTTTTGATGCAATACTTATCCACAGTTAATAAATCATTTGAAATAATTAAATTCATAGATAGTTTCACAAACGATGAGAATTGAAGAAGAATTAAAACTTGATTATTCTGACGTACTATTCAGGCCTAAAAGAAGCACTTTAAAGAGTCGTAAGGATGTAAATTTACTTAGAACTTATCGATTTAAATATAGCAATAATGAATGGTCAGGAATTCCTATTATGGCTGCTAATATGGATGGAGTTGGAGAGTTAGGTGTTGCTGAAATATTATCTGAATTTGAAATGATTACATGCTTAACTAAACAGCACAATATTAAAAAATTAAAACAAAATAAAAAAATTAAATCAATGTATCAAAACATTGCTTTAAGTATTGGAATTAAAAAAGAAGATTTTGAAAATTTAGATAAAATTTTAAAGGAATTTAGTTTTTTTAATTTTATTTGTATTGACGTTGCAAACGGATATTCAGAGCACTTTAGTAGTTTTATAAAATCTGTAAGAGATAAATACCCAACTAAAACAATTATTGCAGGTAATGTAGTTACAGCAGATATGACACAAGAATTGGTTTTAAGTGGTGCTGATATTGTAAAAGTTGGAATTGGTCCAGGAAGTGTTTGCACGACAAGAATTCAAACAGGTGTTGGTTACCCTCAATTAAGTGCAGTTATAGAATGTTCTGATGCTGCACATGGTTTAGGTGCTCATATTATTGCTGACGGTGGATGCACTTGTCCAGGCGATGTTGCAAAAGGATTTGGTGCTGGTGCTGATTTTGTAATGTTGGGAGGAATGCTAGCAGGTCACAATGAAGGTAAAGGTAAATTAGTTAAAACAAATGGCGAAAAATATATTGAGTTTTATGGTTCAAGCTCAGATGTTGCTAATAAAAAACATTATGGTGGACTATCTGATTACAGAAGTAGTGAAGGAAGAACTGTAAGAGTAAAATACAGAGGCAAAATAAAAGATACAATTTTAAATATTTTTGGTGGTGTTAGAAGTAGTTGTACTTATGTTGGAGCACCTTCTTTAAAACAATTAAGCAAATGCACAACGTTTGTAAGAGTTGCAAGACAATTTAACGATACATTTTCAAAATAATTATTAATTGAATAGTTTTTTAAGATAAATGCTGAAAAACCGACAGTTATTTTGGATTAATTATTCTGTATTTTAAAAGAAAGCTACAAGACTTTAATTTCATCGCCTACTGCAATATTTCCTGAAATTAAAATTTCACAACGAAGACCACCTCTTCTTAAAAATTCTTTGATAATATTATCTTTTCCCAAAGTTTCTTGAAGATACTTGCATGGTCTACACAAATCATGCGCCTGAACATTTATTTGTCCGATAGACAATTTTTTACCAACTAAAGCATTCAATTGAATGCTTTTAGTAATTAAATTTCTTCTAAAGACTAGATATGAAAAATTTGTATTAAATTTTTTATTATAATAATCAATGTTTTCACTCTCAATTAATGTGATTTGTTTTCTAGGTTCGTTGCAATCATGATAATATCTGTCTCCTTTGATTCCTTTTCCAGCTATTGCTTCAACATTATTAACTTTTTCAATTTTTAATTTTTGATTATTTTTTTTTGTAATACCAATTTCTATTATTTTGGACATTAAATTTAAATTTTATAACGAAACAATAATTCCAGTTATAACAACTGCTGTCACAGCTAATCCAAATAAAATTATATTTTCAAATTTTTTTTTTTTTCGCTCTGCTCTTAAATTGTTTAAGAGTAAATTAATGTCTACTTTTTTTGATTTCCTAACAGTCTTTTGCATTGAATGAGAGGTTTGCTCGAATTTAGGATTTGTAATTTGATCTCCATTCATAATAAATCTGAGTAAATCATAAATTGATCTATATCAGAAGCGATATTTTGTACAAATTGGGCTTATCGATTAAAGAGATTAATTTTAGCACTCAAATTGCTTTTTTAATTACTTTTTATATCTTTGGTGTTTAGTGGTTTAGATAAAAGTGTTGCTTTAAATTTATTCTTTTCAATTTCAATATATAATTTTTTATCAATAAGATATTCCAAATTTTGTTCTAAATTTATATATCCAAAAGCTAAATTTTTTTCAAAATTAAATGAATAATTTCCTGATGTAGTTCTGCCAATAATTTTATCTTCTAAATAAATTGGTTCATCATGAAGTAGCAATGGTTCACCTGGTCTGCTGTTTTCAAGCACAAGCATAACAAACTTTTTTATTTGTTTTTTTTCTTTTATTTTTATCAAAGCTTCTTTTCCAATAAAGTTAGCATCTTTTTTGTAGCTTATTGCAAACCGAAGGCTTGCTTCGTATTGATTTTCTTCTGGAGAAATATCGTGGCCCCAGTGCAAAAAACCACTTTCCATTCTCATAGTGTCCATTGCATGCATCCCGCAATTAGAGAGGTTAAATTCTTGTCCTTTATCAACAATTAAATTATAAATTTCTTTTGCCTCATTCATTTTAATATAAAGTTCAAAACCTAATTCACCTACATAAGATAATCGTTGAGCCCAAATTTCTTTATCATTTATTGTGATTTTTTGTCCGGTACCAAATTTAAAGTTTTCATTAGAAAAATCATCATTTGATAACTTTGACATCAAATTTCTACTTTTTGGGCCAAAAACACCAAGGCAAGCTATTTCTTCTGTTGCATCTTTAAATTCTATTTCTTTAGATAAGTGCTTTAATATGTGGAATTTATCATGTTCTCTGTTTGCTGCAGAAGTAACAATTCTAAAATAGTTTGTATCCATACAAACAACTGTTAAATCTGCTTCTATTCCTCCATCTTTATTTAACATTTGTGTATAAGTAGTTTTACCAATTTCATTTTTAATATTTGCTGTGCAAATTTTTTGTAATTCGCCATACGTATTTTTTCCTTTTAAATCATATTTAGAAAAAGCAGTAAGATCAAACAATCCAACATTTTTTCTTGCATTTTTTGTTTCAAATTCTACAGCTGGATACCAATTTTGATAATTATAACTATATTTATAATCAGGTTTTTCATTATTTAACGCAAACCACATTGGTCTTTCATACCCTGAAGATACTCCAAAACAAGCGCCTGCTTTTTTTAATTCTTCGTGATAAGGAAATAATTTTATATTTCTTGAAGTTTTATGCTGTTTATATGGCCAATGCATACCATAAAGATCTCCTAGAGTTTCAGTTATTCTTTCAGTTATAAATTTTGTTTCTGAATGGAATTTTTGAAATCTTTTTATATCATATATGAATAAATCTTCATTAATATGTCCGTCCATCATCCATTCTGCTGTTACTTTTCCAGCCCCACCACCACTTCCAATTCCTATGCTGTTAAATCCACAACAAACAAAAAAGTTTTTAACTTCTGGAACTTCACCTAATAATGTATTTGTATCTGGCGTAAAAGATTCTGGTCCAGCTAAAAATTTTCTAATTCCTACATTTTCTAAAAGAGGTACCCTTTTAAATGCTGCTTCTAAATATGGTTCAAAATGATCAATATTTTCTGGAAATTCTCCGAAAGAAAAATCATTAGGAACTTTATGTGTTTTAGTAAAAGCAGGTATCGATTTTCCTTCAAAAACTCCAACTAATAATTTACCTGTGTCTTCTTTTAAATACAGCCTATCATCAAAATCTCTCAGTACTGCTAAGTCTTTGGGTAAATTTTTAATTGGTTCTGTGATAATATAAAAATGTTCAGCTGGATACAAAGGTATACTTACTCCTATATCTTCGCCTATTTGTCTTGACCACATTCCTGTTGCCAAAACTATATACTCACACTCAATTATTTGATTATTAACTTTAACTCCTGCAACTCTTCCATTTTTAACTAGAATCTTTTCAATTGGACTTTTTTCAAAAATTTTTACGCCTTCTTCTTTTGCAGCTTTTGCTAATAAATTTGTTACACCTACAGGATCAGCTTGACCATCTCCTGGCATAAAAATACCACCTAAAATGTCTTTTTCATTGATTACTGGATAAATCTTTTTTATTTGATCTATATTTAAAACTTCTACATACACATCAAACAATTGAGCAGTAGTTGCTTGCCTTTGTAACTCCTGCCAACGTCCTTTTGTGGTCGCTATGGATAATGCTCCATTCAACTTTAAACCTGCAGAAAAACCAGTTTTTTTCTCTAATTTTTTATATAAGTCAGTTGTATATTTTCTTATTTTTGTAATTGCTGCAGAAGGACCTAACTGACTTACTAAACCTGCGGCATGCCAAGTTGTACCTGAAGTAAGTTGGTCTCTTTCAAGTAAAATGGTGTCTTTCCATCCAAATTTAGCTAAATGATAGGCGGTAGAACATCCTGCTATACCCCCTCCAATTACAACAACTTTTGTGCTGCTTGGAATTTTTTTATCCATTAAAAATTAATCTGCTAAAGCTTCTTTTGGAGATATATATTTATACCCAAAAACATCAGCAACAGCTTTATATGTTACGTTTCCTTTATAAACATTAAGTCCTGCTAAAAAATTTGGATCTTCATTTAAAGCTTTTTTATAGCCATCTTTTGCAAGTTTCGATAAAAAAGGCAATGTAGCTTTGTTTAATGCCAAAGTTGAGGTTCTTGGAACACCTCCAGGCATATTTGCAACACAATAATGAACAATATCATCAACAATATAAGTTGGATTAGCATGTGTTGTTGGTTTGCTTGTTTCAACACATCCTCCTTGGTCTATTGCAACATCTACAATAACTGCCCCTCTTTTCATAATTTTCAGCATTTCTCTTGTAACTAATTTAGGTGCTTCAGCGCCGGGAATTAAAACTCCTCCAACTAATAAATCACATTCAGAAATTAATTTATTTAAATCAGTTTTGTCGCTTAACTGTGGAATTATTTTATCCCCAAAAATATCTTCTAATTGTTTTAATCTACTCTCAGATTTATCTACTATATAAACTTTTGCTCTCATGCCTGTTGCAATTAACGCTGCATTTTCACCTACTACTCCTCCACCTAAAATCACAACATTTGCAGGACCTACCCCTGGTGCTCCTCCTAATAACAATCCTCTTCCTTTTTGATTCTTTTCTAATGAATGTGCTCCTGCTTGAATAGACATTCTACCAGCAACAGCGCTCATGGGTGCTAGAAGTGGGAGTCTTCCATTGTCATCTGTTACCGTTTCATAAGCTATATCTATACTTTTATTTTTAATTAATCCTTCAGTTAATTCTTTTGCTGCTGCCAAGTGAAGATAAGTAAAAACAATTTGATTTTCTCTAATCATTTTTACTTCATTCATTAATGGTTCTTTAACTTTAACGATTATTTCAGCGTCATTAAAAATATCTTCTGCTTTATCAATTATTATTGCTCCTGCATTTTTATATTGATCATTTTCAAAACCAGCTTCATAACCTCCATTGTTTTCAATTAAAACTTCATTCCCTTCTAAGACTAAAGTTTTAACACTCTTTGGAGTTAGTCCAATCCTATTTTCTTGTGGTTTAATTTCTTTAGGAACACCAATTTTCATTTTAGAAAATTAATTTTTTTTGTTTTTTGTGTAATTTGAAATTCCTGTTCTTAATTTCTCAACGATTTCATCAATATGCTTATTTTCAGAAATAAATGGAGGAGCAATTATTAAACAATCGCCTGTTGCTTTAAAATTAACTCCAGCTTCATAACAATATTTAAAACACGTAAAACCTGCTGCTCCAGGTTTTTTATCTAATTTCATATCAATTCCACCCATCATTCCATATCCTCTAATGTTGTCTACAGCATCTAAATCTTTAAGCGAGAATAATCCTTCTTGGAAATAAGGAACTAGTTCTTTAACTCTATTAAATATGTCTTCTTTTTCAAAAATATCCTGAACTGCTAAAGCTGCTGCAACGGCAATTGGAATTCCTGAATATGTATATCCATGAAATAATTCTATAGCTCCTTTAGGAGATGCATCCATAATTGCATTATAGATTTCTTCTTTACAAGCAACTGCGCCCATTGGAACAATTCCATTTGTTGTTGCTTTTGCCATAGTCATTAAATCTGGGGTTACTCCAAATTCTTGTGAAGCAAAGGGAGAGCCAGTTCTTCCCCAACCTGTGATCACTTCATCAAAAATTAATAATATTCCATACTTGTCACATATTTCTCTTAATCTTTGTAAATATCCTTTTGGTGGAACTAATGTTCCTGTAGATCCAGCAATTGGTTCAACGATGCATGCAGAAATATTCTCTGCTCCAAAGTTAGCTGCTATTCTCTCAAGATCGTTAGCTAGTTCTGCTCCAGTTTCTGGTTGGCCGCTTACAAATTTATGTTCTGGTAAATGTGTGTGTCTCATATGGACTACACCTGGCATTAAGACACTAGCAAATGTTTTAATATTATTTACCATTCCACCAACTGAAGTTCCGCCTATGTGCATGCCATGATAAGCTCTTTCTCTACCTACGATACGAAATCTTTCTCCTTGGCCACGTGATTTATGGTAAGCAATTGAAATTTTAATCGCTGTTTCAACTGCACTGGAGCCACAAATTGTATAAAAAATTCTATTTAAATTTCCTGGTGTGTTTTTTGAAATTCTTATTGCTAATTCAAACGATCCACCAAATCCTTGTTGAAATGGCTGAGCATAATCTAAAGTATTTAATTGATTAGTAATTGCATCAATTATTTCCTGTCTACCATGTCCAAGAGGGTTACAAAATAATCCAGAACTTGCATCTATTTGAGTTTGACCTTGGTGATTTTTTAAATAAACACCTTTTGCTTCTGTTATAAGTCTTGGGTTTTCTTTAAACTCTCTATTGGATGTAAAAGGCATCCAATGTTCATTGAGTGAGTTAGGTATTGATGGTTTTTCTGAACTCATAAATTTTCTTTATCAAATATCAAAAAGAATTCTTAGACTAATTCCAAAAATTTAACTACAAATATTTTGTATTCAAAGCTAATGAAATTAATACAACTTATAATTGAATATGTATTAAAATCTCTTTCTTAATTTAACTTATTTTAAATCATTATTTACATCAGCGCTAATATGAACTTTAATAATGTTTTTAAATTTAAATTTAAAGAGGGAGAATAAATGAAAAAAATAATAAGTTTTATTCTAACAAGCATTGTTGCTCTATACTTAAGTATGTCAGTAGCTTTTTCTGCTGCAAACGAGGTAAGGGCTGCTTTCTTCTTAGAATGGGCAACACCAAATCAAGAATCAAAAGTTAAAAAAATCTATGATAAAGCTTTAGGAGTGCCAGTTAAATGGACGAATTTTGCAACTGGTGTTGAAATGACTGAAGCTATGCTATCAGGAGATATCGATATTTCTTACTCTCAAGGTATGACACCATTTGTAAATGCTGTTAATGCTAAAGCTCCAATTAAAATAGTAGATGTAGCTGTCGAGTATGGAATGGGTGGTACTGGCTGTGTAGTTAGTAATGCTTCAGGAATTACAAAAGCAAATGCTAAAGAGTTGGAAGGCAAAAAAGTTGCTGTTCCACTAAACACAATGGCTGACTATGCTATGAGAATGATAGCTAAACATTTAGATTTTGATGTAGGTGCATTAGAACTAGTTGATATGGAACCAGCAGACGGAGCAGTAGCTCTAGTTGATGGCAACGTTACTATGGCTTGTATGTTTGGTAAAAATTCAATCGACAAAGGTCTTGAAGCAGGTTCAATGCTTATGACAACTGCTGAAGCTACAGCTGCTGGAATTACAAGTTTTGATATAACTTCTGTTACTGATAAATTTTTAGCAGAAAATCCAGAGATGGTTAGAACTTTTCTTGAAGTAACTGCAGAAGCAAATGCTGATTGGGCAGCAGGCAAATCAAATATAAACGTAATTGCTAAAGATGCTGGAATGAGTGTTGAAAAAACTAAAAACCAAATGGCAGGTTTTAAATTTCCAACTCCTGCTGAACAAAGAAAATCTTGGTTAAATTCCGGTGGTAAGGTTGAAGGAATGTTAGAGTTCATGGGTAAAATGTTTGGAACAGCTGAAAACCCAGCTCTTAGTGATTATAGTAAAACTATAAATAATTCATTCTTACCTGGTTAAAGAATAATTAATTATTAAAAATTAAATAGGCGCCAATTTATATTGGTGCCTATTTTTTATTATTTATTCAAAAACAAAGTTCTAATAGATACATATGAGTGATCTGGTTTCTAATAAATTAAATATGATCTTTAAATCTCCTAAAGGAGAAACGGTTCATGCTCTTAAAGATATAAGTTTTACATTAAAAAAAGGAGAGCTTTTAACAGTTCTTGGCCCCTCAGGGTGTGGAAAAACAACTTTATTAAATATTGCAGCTGGTTTTCTTCGTCCAACTTCTGGAACAATTGTTTTGGGAGAAAAAGAAATTAATGGCCCTGGAGTTGAAAGAGGAATGGTGTTTCAACAAGGTGCTTTGTTTGAATGGTTAACTGTCGCTGAAAACGTAAATTTTGGTTTACGAATGAAGAAAGAAAACAAATCTGAAATAGCAAAAAAAGTTGAAGAATGGTTAGATATTGTTGGTTTAAAAGGTTTTGGAAATACTCCTACCTATCAATTATCTGGTGGTATGCAGCAAAGAGTAGCTCTTGCTAGATGTTTAATTAATAATCCAGATTTAATTTTAATGGATGAGCCGCTTGGGGCATTAGATGCTTTAACAAGAGAAAAGATGCAATCTTTAGTTTTAAAAATTTGGAAAGAAACAGGAAAGACTATCGTTCTTATTACTCACTCAGTTGAAGAAGCTTTATTATTGGGCGAAAGATTATATGTGATGGCGCCACGACCAGGGCGAATACATAAAGAATACAATCTTCCATTTGCTTCTATGGGATTAGAAGGTGATCTAAGAGAAATAAAAAATGATAAAGAATTTGTCAGCAAACGAGAAGAAATACTAACCATGATTTGGGATATGGAAGAAGAAATTATGGGTAAGGAAATTTAGTATGATTACAGCTATTTTTACAATTTTACTTATTATAGCTTTAATTGCTTCCATTGTTTACGGTCGAAAATTAATTAAAACGGAAAAAGTAGATGCTGTGTTTGGCAACCCTGAAAGGGCTGAAGGAGGTTATCATTGGATAGTTGCGGGATCATGTTCAATATTATTATTATGGCTTTATTTTTCCTGGGATATAGCAAGATCATTTTATCCAAACTCTGCTAATGAACTTTGTCAAGTTGCAAAAGTTAGACAATCTCTAGTACCTATCAAATACATTTTTCCAATCGAAGAAAGAACTCTTAAAAGTACTGCATTTATTGAACGCGAAACTAAGAATATTAGTAAATTAAAGTTAGAAATAGAAAAATCAACTTTGCCTGATAATGATGATTTAATTAATATACTTAATAAAATTGAACCAATGATTGCTTCATTGGCTGATGATAAAAACTTAAACCCTGAAGTAAATAGTAAATTAAATTTAATTGTTGATAAAATAAATATTGTATCAAATGACATCCAAAAAGAAGATTATCCTACCTATCAAAGTTTAAACGAAAAAGAAATTGAAGCATTAAAGAAACAATCTTCTTGGGGAGCTACAGGAATGGAAGTTCCTTTTTATCCTACTACAAAACGAGGAATAAAATTTGATGCGGCTGCAAAAGAGATGCGTTTAATTGTTAAAGATTTTTTTCAAATAAAAAACAATAATCCAATATTTTTAGAAAAATCAAAAAAAATTAAAGAAGAAATTAAAAATTACAAAAACAACTTACAAGATAGTCAAGAAATAGAAAAACAGTTTATTAGAGAAATTTCAAAAGTTTATGGAAGAGTAACTAGGAGTAATATTTTTCCACCAAATACCTTAGATGGAGTTGAAAAAGCATTAATAAATTTTGACAATTTGCAAAAAAAAGAACAAGGAAATTTAAAAATAATTCGTGCTTTATTTTTTCCTACAGGAAAAATTATTGCTAGCGACTCTTGTAGTGAACAAGGTACAGGTAGATGGTTACCAAAACCAACAGATACATTAAGAATATTTGTATTTCTTTTAAATCCAAGTGAAGGATATAAAAATTTCCCTATGATATGGTACAGCTGGCTGGGTATTAATAAAATAATTGATTTTATAATTCCCGATTGGATAGCTGATATTATACCAGGTAAGTATCCTGTACATACTTCTGATGGAAAAGTTGGATCTAATTTCAAAAAAACAGTTTTAGATATTGTCACAGGTGAATTTAAAGCTTTTAGTATACCAGTACCCTCGGGTCATATTTGGGATTCTTTTTTAAGAGTATTTCTGGGATTGGTGCTTGGGATAATTGCTGGTGTTCCTTTAGGATTGTTCATGGGTTTATCGAGGTTTGCTAAAGGTTATTTTGATCCTGTGGTTGAACTATATAGACCAGTACCACCACTAGCCTGGGCTCCATTAATTATAACAGTCTTTGGAATTGATAATTCTGGAAAAATATTTTTATTATTTATGGTCTCCTTTGCTATTATGGTTGTGGCCGCAAGAGCAGGATCTTCTGGTACACAATTATCAAAAATTCATGCTGCGCATTCATTGGGAGCATCGAAATGGCAGATATTAAGACAAGTAATTTTTCCAAACTCATTACCAGAAATATTAACAGGTGTAAGAGTTGCAATAGGGGTTTGTTGGGGAACACTAGTTGCTGCAGAATTTTTAGCTGGAACAACTGGTATTGGTTTTGTTGAAAACGTTGCAAGAAAATACATGCAGTATGAACATATTTGGATCACAATATTTGTCATGGGTATGCTTGGTCTGTTATTCGATCTTGGAATGAGAAAAATAATAGATAAAACAATACCTTGGAGAGGTAAAGGTTAAGATATATAATTTACTTGATGAGTAGAATTAAAGTAAAAAAAATATTCAATTTTTTTTTAAAAAAATTTATCATAATTTCAATATTAATTTCTTTAACTATTTCAGCCGAAGCTAAAACTGTTAATGTGGCTTTTTTTTTAGAATGGGCAACGCCTAACCAAGAAGCAAAAGTTAAAAAAATCTACGATAAGGAAATGGGCGTTAAAGTTAGGTGGAGTAATTTTGCAACTGGTGGACAAATGATTGAAGCTATGATGGCAGGTGATATTGATATAGCTTATAGTGCTGGATTAACTCCTTTTGTAAATGCAGCTAATGCTAGAGCTCCAGTAACAATGGTTGGAGTAGCGGTTCTTTACAGAATGGGAGGTACAAGATGTATTGTTAGTAATTCCTCAAAAATTACAAAAGCTAATGCAAAAAAACTTGAAGGTAAAAAAGCGGCTGTTCCAATAGGAACAATGGCTGAATATGTGTTTAAACAATCAATGATTTCTCTTGGAGTAAATTATAAAAAAATAAAAGTTATAGATATGAACCCTGAAGATGGTGCAAGAGCTTTAACCAAAGGTGATGTTGCTATGGCTTGTTTATTTGGTGGTAAATCGATAAAAAAAGCACTCAAAAAAGGTAAAAATCTTCTTACACCTAAAGAAATGTTTGACGAAGGTATTGCTGGAGTTGATACAATTTTAGTAGCAAACAAATTTTTAAAAAAAAATAGAAATTTAGTTACAAAATTTATTGAAGTAACAAATCAGGCTAATGAAAATTATAAAAATGGTAAATCAAACATTGGTATAATTGCAAAAGATGCCGGAATGTCGGTCTCTCAAACAAAAAAACAAATGTCAGGATTTAGTTTTCCAACACCAGCCGAACAACAATTTCATTTAAGTAAAAATGGTATAACAACTAATTACCTCAAAATTATGGGAAATATGTTTGCAACATCACAAAATCCTGCTCTTAAAGACTATAGTAAAGTTGTAGATATTTCTTTTATAAGAGCTGCTTCAAAAACCACTCAAATAGCTGAAAAATCTGACATTAAAATATTAGATCAAATGTATGCTGATGGCACATTAACCAAGGATGAATGTTTAAAAGCCAAAAGGAAATTTTTAGGAAATGGTTCTGAAGCCAGTTGTGGTGAAACTGAAATAAAAGTAACTGAGAAAGATACTACAAAAAAAACAACTGAAGAATTTGTATCCACTTCAAGCTCTGAAGATAAAAGTGCCCCAATAATAAATATTGCTAAAAATATAACTGTTAACAAGCCTAAATATATTTTAGCTGGAAAAGTAACAGACAAAGAATCTGCAAAAATTTTTCTTGAGGTTGATGGTTTTTTAATTCCAACAAATAATGGGGAATTTAAAATTACTAGATACAGTCCTATTGATGAGGATGTTTTAATAAAAGCAACAGATCAATGGGGAAATGAAAGTACCCAAATTGTTAAGGTTAAAGTCGATATTAATAGAACCGTTGTTGCAAAAAAACTAGAACCATTGAACCCATTAAGCATTAAAGGTAAAAACAAAGGTAATAAGATTGCCTTAATTATTGGTATAGAAAATTATTCGGATACAGTAAAAGCAAATTTTGCAAATTTAGATGCTAAATATTTTAACGAATATGCAAGACAAGTATTTAATGTAAAAAATGAAAACATAAATCTACTAACAGATGATGAGGCAACTCTTACTAAAATTAATAAGAGCTTATTTAAATGGTTAACTGGTAGAATTAAAGCAGATGAAACTGAGGTAATAATATTTTTTGCGGGCCATGGACTGGCTTCAAATGATGGAAAAGAATTATATTTTTTGCCTCAAGATGGAGATCCTGATTTATTATCAAGAACAGCCATATCTAGATCTGATTTATTAAAAGAAATTGTAAACTTAAAACCTAAATCTGTGACTATGTTTTTAGATATGTGTTACAGTGGTGTTTCAAGAGATGAAGAAACATTATTAGCATCAGCTAGACCAGTTCGTATAGTTGCTGAAGAACAAGGAGATATACCTGATAACTTTACTATATTTTCAGCTTCTCAATTAGATCAAATTTCATCTGGATTAAAGGAGGCAAAACATGGAATCTTTAGTTATTACTTAATGAAAGGTCTTGAGGGTAAAGCTGATTCAAATAAAAATAATGAAATTACCAATGGTGAACTATTAGCTTATATGGATGAAAAAGTTTCTTCAAAAGCACTAGAACTAGGACGTAAACAGAACCCAGAGTTAATTGGTAAAAGTGATAAAGTTTTAATAACTTATAGATAGAAAATATATGCAATATGAAGTTATTTGGATTAGCCATAACTAAAAATAATGATCAAATCATTTACAGTAAGTGTGCCAGATAACACGCTTGAAGAAATATATAAAAAAATAAAAAATTACCCTTGGAAAGAAATGCCTAATTTAGACGGTTGGGAATATGGATCTAATCTTAATTATATAAAAGATTTTTCAAAATATTGGATTAGTAATTTTGACTGGAAGAAGCAAGAAGCAAAAATAAATAAGTTTTCAAATTTTATCGCTAATGTAGATAATATAGATATTCATTTTATTAAAGAAAAAGGTAGTGGATCAAATCCTATGCCTTTACTTATTTTGCATGGATGGCCTGGAAGCATAGTAGAGTTTCTTCATATAATAGAAAAACTTGCTCACCCAGAAAGATTTAATGGAAAAGAGGAAGATGCTTTTGATGTTATTGTTCCTTCCTTACCTGGTTTTGGATTTTCAGGTTGCCCTTCACATCCTATAGGTCCAAGAAAAATTGCAGATATTTTTAATAAATTGATGACTAAAAATCTTGGTTATAAAAATTATTTATCACAAGGTGGTGACTGGGGAGCAACTATTTCAAATTGGCTGGGCTATGATCACCCAAAATCATGTAACGCTATACATATAAATTGCTTAACTATGCGTCATCCTGATGATCCACTAACTCAAGAAGAAGAAGATTGGGAAAAAAGGTTCACAAAAGATCAAATAATGCAAGATGGTTATAGAACGCAACAAGCAACAAAACCTCAAACTTTAAGCTATAGTATGATGGATAGTCCAGTTGGAGTTGCTGCATGGATAATAGAAAAATTTTATTCTTGGTCGGATATTAAAAACAATGATATTGAAAGTGTTTATTCAAAAGATACTTTGCTTGCAAATATTATGGTTTATTTAGTAACAAAAACTTTTAGCACAGCTTCTTGGATTTATTATGGAAGACGTGAAGAAGGTGGTTGTTATTTTCCAAAAAATTTTCATAGAATTGAAATTCCTACAGCAGTAGCACTGTTTCCAAAAGAAATGTCAGAGTGGCCTCCACGATCATATGTTGAACGTATCTTTAATGTTAAACGTTGGACTAAAATGCCTAAAGGTGGACATTTTGCAGCGCTAGAACAACCGGATTTGTTAATTAATGATATAAGAGAATTTGCTAGTAATTTACGTTAAACAAAAAAAAATGGAAAAAAAATTAATCAAAAAAAAACTATCACAAATATTAATAAATATTTTTAAAAAACATGGATTAAATTCTGTTGATGCCAGTGTTTGTTCAAAAGCAATAATTAATGCAGAATTAGTTGGCGCTCCTTCCCATGGTCTTACAAGACTAATGATGTATTGCAAAAGAATTCAGAAAAAATTAATTAATCCTAAGCCAAATATAAAAATAAAAAAAATTTCTCAATCAATTTGTCATATAGATGCAGACAATAGTATTGGTTTTGTTGCAGCTGATATTGCTATTAAACAAGCAATAAAAAATGCAAAAAAAACTGGAATAGGTTTAGTTGCAGTTAAAAATAGTGGTCATTATGGATTATCGGGCTACTACGCAGAACAAGCAGTTAAAAAAAATTTAATTGCAATGTGTTTTACAAATGCACCACCAGCAGTAGCTCCTCATGGCGCTAGAAAAAGTTTATTTGGAACTAATCCAATTTGTTTCGGAACTCCCACTGCATCCAAAATTCCATTTATATTAGACGCTTCAGTATCAACGATTAATAGAGGTAAAATCAGAGTTGCTGCAAAACTAGGAGATAAAATTCCAGAAAATGTTGCTTTAGATAAATTTGGTAAGCCAACAACAGATGCAAAAAAAGCTTTAAAAGGTGTTCAGTTGCCGATGGCTGGTTTTAAAGGATCAGGTTTGGCTTGGATGGTGGATATTTTAAGTGGTGTTTTTACTGGCAGCAATCATTCTGGAAAAGTTAAAGATCCTTTTGATGATTTTACAGGGCCTCAAAATATTGGTCATCTTTTTATTACAATGAAACCGAATTTATTTGTTGGAAATTTTAATCAAAAAATCAAAGAAAATATTAGAATAATAAAAAGATTACCAAAAATAAAAGGAGTAAAAGAAATATTGTATCCAGGTCAAAGCAAATACAATAGATACAAAAAGAATTTAAAAAAGAGTATTTTAATTCCAAAAAATATATTAGAAGACATAAAAAAATTAAATGCTCTCAGATAAAGAAATAGTTTGTCCAAATAATTTGTTAAACGTTGTAAATAACAAAAAAGGTGTAAAAGCTGGAATTGTAAATGCCGGAAAGCCTTTGCCAATGATTTCTGTAATGGATGCAGTTAAAGAAAGCCTAATTGTTCCAATTTTTATTGGAGATAAAAAAGAAATTGAAAAATGTGCGAATGATTTAAATTGGGATATTTCAAATTTTGAAATTATTCATGAGCCTGTTGAAAATGATACTGCAAAAGTTGCTGCTAAATTAGCATTCGAAGAGAAAATTAGAATAATTGTTAAAGGTCATATTCATACAGATGTTTTAATGAAAGAAGTATTAAAAAGAGAATATAAATTATTGGGCACTACTAGAGCAAGTCATATTTGGCATATGACAATAGATAAAGATGATAAGCCATTAATCATAACTGATGGAGCTTTAAATGTATCTCCTAATATTAAAATAAAAATGCATATTTTAAAAAACGCAATAAATTTTTGTCAACGTATTGGAATTTCAAGACCAAAAGTAGCTGTACTTTCTGCTACTGAAGAAGTTTTAGACAGTGTTCAAAGTTCATTAGATGCAAAAGAAATAACTGATCTAGCTAAGAAAGAAAATTTAAATGCTGATGTTTTTGGGCCTCTTGCTTTTGATAATAGTATTTCAAAAAAATCTGCTTCGATAAAAGGAATTAATAGTATAGTTGCAGGACAAACAGATGTATTGTTAGTACCTAACGTTGAAACTGGAAACGCTTTAGTTAAAATGATGATTTATTTTATGGGTGCCTGCGCTGCAGGTGTTGTTGTTGGTGGAAAAGTTCCAGTGGTAATTACTAGTAGATCTGATGATGTGCTTGCTAGATTAGCATCAATGGCTGCTGCTGTTGTTGCATTAGATTGATAATTTTTAAATTAACATATAAAAGATTTAAAAAAAAATTATGACTATAACTTACCTTAAAAAAGCTAACAAAACTGCTTCAACTGACGACACTAAAACGAGAGAAATTGTCGAAAATCTTTTAAAAGATTTAGAACTAAATAAAGAAGAAAAGTGTAAAGAGTTAACAAAAAAATTTGATAAATATGAAGGTGATATAATTGTTTCAAATGAAAAAATTGAAGAAATTAAAAAAAGTATTGATCAAAAAACAAAAGATGACATTCAATTTTCTCATGATCGAGTAAGAAAATTTGCTGAAGCACAGCTAAAGAATTACGGACAAAACTTCGAAGTTGAATTATCAGATGGTTTGTTTGCAGGCCAAACTTTAGTTCCTATAAATACAGCTGGATGCTATGTTCCTGCTGGAAGATATGCTCATATAGCATCAGCTGTGATGAGTATTACTACCGCAAAAGTTGCTGGTGTAAAAAATATTATTGCTTGTAGTTCTCCAAAACCTGAAGTGGGAGCTCACCCAAAGATTGTCTATACAGCTAATTTATGTGGGGCTGATGTCATATTAAACTTAGGTGGAGTTCAAGCTATTGCTGCAATGGCTTTTGGTTTTTTTGGTAATTCTCCAGCAGATATTTTAGTTGGTCCTGGAAATCAGTTTGTGGCTGAAGCAAAAAGAATTTTATTTGGAAAAGTTGGAATCGATCTATTTGCGGGCCCAACTGAAATTGCAATTATAGCTGATAAAACAGCTGACTCTGAAATTGTCGCTTATGACTTAGTTGGTCAAGCTGAACATGGCTACAACTCTCCTGCTTGGCTCTATACAACTGATAAAAGTTTAGCAGAAAAAGTTATGAAAAGAGTTCCTGAATTAATAGCTGATCTTCCAGAATTACCACAAACAAATGCTGAGGCTGCCTGGAAAGATTATGGTGAAGTAGTTTTATGTGAAACTAATGAGGAAATGGCAAAAATAAGTGATGAATACGCTCCAGAACATTTAGAGATTCAGGCAGAAAATTTAGATTGGTGGTTAAAAAGATTAAAAAATTATGGTTCTTTATTTTTAGGAGAAGAAACAACTGTTGCTTATGGCGATAAATGTTCAGGAACTAACCATATTTTACCAACAAAAGGTGCTGGAAGATATACTGGTGGATTATTTGTTGGAAAATTTATTAAAACATTAAGTTTTCAAAGAATGACAAAAGAATCTACTGAACTTGTTGGAGCTGCTGCAGCTAGACTTTCTAGATACGAAGGAATGGAAGCGCATGCTAGAACTGGCGATGTAAGACTTAAAAAATACGGTTATTCAAAATAATAAAAAATATATTTTTCATGGTTATTATTTTTTTATACTCTTTTTTTACCTTGAACTACCCTGTCAAGAATTAAAGCTACAAATAATATAGCAATTCCTGCTAAGATTCCTTGTCCTACATTAGCATACTGCAATGCTTCAAGAACATCTTGTCCTAAACCTTTTGCTCCAATTAAAGATGCAACTACAACCATGGCTAAACTTAACATTACTGTTTGGTTTACTCCTGCTAATATTGATGGTGTTGCTAAAGGTAAATCTACTTTTCTAAGCAAATACCATTTGGATGCACCATATGCTATTGCAGCTTCTCTTATTGTTTCAGGTACACCTCTTAAACCTAAAACTGTAAGTCTTACTACGGGTGTTCCTCCAAAAATCATTGTAATGATAACTGCAGCAACTTTTCCTGTTCCAAAAAAAGCTATCACTGGAATCATAAATACGAAAGCTGGCATCGTTTGCATAAAATCCATGATTGGTCTTATCATTGAGTAAAATTTTTGTCGTCTTGCACAATAAATTCCAAGTGGAATTCCAATAGCAATACTTAAAATTGCAGCTGTTCCTAATAAAGCAAGTGTGGTCATTGCTTTAACCCAAAAACCTAAAAATCCCATGTATGCTAAAAATCCAGCAGAATATATTGATGTTCTAATTCCAGCTGATAGAGCTGTTAGAACTACTATAGTAGTAATAATGACAACCCACGGAGTTTTTACAAAAAGCAGTTCTAAAAAATCTAGAACCGATCTTATCCCAATAGTGATCGCAGTAAACAATGCATCTCCTTTTATAACCGCATAATCAAAAATAGTTTCCACCCATTTGATTGATGTAAGTCTAATTTCAGGATGAGTTGGAAATTCATTCATGATTTCCATTAGACCAGGAAAACTATAATGAACAACTGAGAATAACATTATTACAGCAGTAAAGATTCCACTTAATATGTAATTTTTCATTTTCATTCCTGGGCTTATTAATCTGTTTGAAAGCCATTCTGAATATCTTTTTTCTAAAATAGCATTAGCTAATACTCCCTGAACCAATTTAACCAATATTAAAATCCCAACTCCAAAGATTGCTATCCAAATAGCTGAAGCTTCAATTTGTTGAACATCTAAAACATATTCTTGCATTGCATTTTCTAAAGATTTTATTGCTCTTTTGTATACATCTACTTTGTCCGGATTGTTTTGGATTGCCGCTTCGAGTTGTTTATTTCTAAAATCAATTGTTGACTGAATTTTATCAATTTTTTCTAAGGCATCTTTAGTAATGTTGCCAAACAGCCCTCTTATAATTTGAACTACAGCGAAAGTTTCAACAATTAAAAAAGCTAAAGCATAATTCCATATATTTCTCATTCCAAACCAAATTGGACCTAGTAATGAAGCGAATAAATTAAATGAAAATGAATAAGATGGTTTGCTTCCAATTTTTTTAAATTCTTTAATATAATATTCAGGATTAGTAATAACAAAATTACTAATAAGCTTTGATCTAGATAAATTTTTATTTTCTTTATCCACTTTCGTTTCCTTCTATAATGGCTTTTAAGAGATCAGATTGAGTAATAACTCCTATTTTCTGGTCACTTTTGTTTGAAACAACAATAGGTTTATCTTTTGAAATTGAAGTTTCTATCAATTTGCTTAATAAATCGTTTTCACCAACTAATTCATTCTCATCACCTAAGGTGCCAAATTTATTCTCATAATCTTTTATAGATTGCATAATTGTTTTTGCTTGAACAACTTTTAATCTTGAAATTCCTTTAACAAAATCAGCAACATATTCATCAGCTGGATTAACAACAATTTCTTCTGGTGTTCCTATCTGAACTATCATTCCATCTCTCATGATAGCAATTCTATGTCCTACCCTTACCGCTTCATCTAAGTCATGTGTGATAAATACCGTTGTTTTTTTCATTTGTTTTGAAAGCTTAATGAATTCTGTTTGAAGTTGTCTTCTAATCAATGGATCTAGTGCGCTAAAAGGTTCATCCATGAGTAAAAGTTCTGGATCAGCTGCTAAAGCTCTTGCTAATCCAACTCTTTGTTGCATTCCTCCTGATAATTCATGTGCATACTTATTACCCCATCCTTGTAACTCTACGATATTTAAAATATTATTTGCTGCATCCAACCTATCATTTTTACTGACACCTCTTATTTCTAATGGCATTGCAATATTATCTAGTACAGATCGATGGGGCATCAAAGCAAAGTTCTGAAATACCATTCCTATTTTTTTATTTCGTAATTCTTGTAAATTTTCTTTATTAAATTGCATTACATCTTGATTATTAATCAATATTTTTCCAGAAGTTGGTTCAAGAAGTCTATTAATATGTCTTACTAAAGTAGATTTTCCACTTCCTGAAAGACCCATTACGCAAAATATTTCTCCTGTTTTTACATCAAAAGAAACATCTGATACTCCTATTACTGAGTTATATTCTTCTAATGCTTCCTGTTTTGAGATTTTTTTGTTTTGGATTGCATCCAAAGCTTCTTTGGAAGCATTGCCAAAAATTTTCCAGACGTTTTGAATTTGGATGGCTGCTTCCATAAATTATGCTTTTAAATCAAAATTTAATTGAAAATGCATTACCTGGCAACTTTATGTCGCCAGGCAAATATAATTATATTGAACTAGTTTATAGTCCTAACCAACCGTCAACAGTAGATTTATTTTTACTCATCCACTCTCTAGCTACTTCGTCTGGAGCTCTTTTCTTAACAGATACTTGGTAAGCCATCCAAGAAACATCATCAGCTGTTATTTTGAAATTTTTAAAAAATCCAACTATAGCAGGTGATTTTTTTTCCAAAGAAGTTCCCCATCCGATTTGTATTTGCTTAAGAGCATCTTTAGATGCAACATAAGATTTATTATACCAATCAGGGTCTGCTTTTGGCTGAAGCATCTTATATTTAGCAGGATCGTAAGCAGGTTCTTCTAACATTACTACATCTGCCATACCCCAAATTGCATGAGGTTTGTAACAATAGAATGCATAACCTTCGCCTTTTTTAATTGAGTCAAGAACTCTAGCATTCTTAACTGCTTCTGCAGCTCTTATAGGCTCAATACCTGCATCGTATAATTTGTAGTCCCTAAGTTTTACTTGGTTCACGTTTGCTGAAGCCCAACCATCTGCACCAATCCAAAACTCACCTTTACCATTACCATCACTATCCATTGCTTTAGCAACTTCAGGTCTTCCTAAGTCTTCGATTGCAGTAATATTCATTTTTTTTGCAAAGTCTTGAGAAACACAATAGCCTTGGTTTCCTTCATAAGGGTTACTACTCAACTTAAGAGTTCCTTTTGGAACTAAATCTTTTGTATAAGCTTCTTGGTTTGGTAACCAAATGTCAGGGTGAACTTCTATTTCACCTTTACTTCTATCAATTGCTCCATAAATTGCAGTATTATTTCCTGGAACTAATTCTGCTTCACCACCCATTTTGTCAATAACAACTGCTGCAAGTAAATTTGCAATTGCAGTTGCACCTGTCCAACCTGGATCGCCTATTTTTACTTTTTCAGCAAAGGTTGAGAAGCTAACAAATAGGGAAAACATTCCAGCAACAATTGCTGTTTTTATTATTTTCATTATTTCTCCTCTTTATATGTTTGTTTAAATTGTCAAAGAATTATTAAACTTGAAAATTTTGAAAGTGTCAAAGAAAATAAAGTTTTATTGAAATGACAAAAATTGACCTATAACAAAAAACCTTTAATAGCATTGTTGAATTGATCAGGTTTTTCTAAATGCACATTATGAGCGCAATCTTTAAATATAATTAATTTACTTTTCTCAATATTTTTTTCTAAAGTTTGTATTTGTTCTAAATTGTAAGATTTATCTTTATCTCCCCATACAATTAATGTTTCATTGTTAATATTTTTTAAAGTGTCAATACCATTCCAATTTTTAAATGCAATTAGAGCATTATCAGCTGCTTCCATAGAAGTTTGCTTTCCTGCTTCAATACAAATATTAAAATATTTTGCATTTTCTCTTTTTATAAACCAAGTCTTTGCAATTTTTTTTGCAGTAATTTCTAAACCATTTTTTTTAAGATTTTCTCTAGATTGATCTACTGTTTCAAATCGTCCTGGCATTTCACCAATAGGACCAGTACTATAACAAACCAGTTTAAAAATTTTATCTCCATGTTTTTTTGCCATTTCTTGAACTATCATGCCTCCCATTGAATGGCCTAATAAATGATATTTATCTATTTTTTTTTCTTCAAGACAGTCTAATAATAAATTAGCTATTGATTGAATGCTATTGTGTGATTTTGCTTTATTGCTTTTACCAAAACCTGGAAGATCAAGAGTAATAACTCTAAAATTTTTACTTAAAAATTCTATTTGAGGTGTCCACATCTCAGAAGATCCTAGAAAGCCATGAACTAAAACTAAAGGAAACCCTTTTCCAGTATCACCGATATATATATCTTGCATAATTATAATAAGTTAATAATTAGATGATATTAATAAATTATTATGAGTAAAAGAAAAATCACTGATTTGTATAATTTGAAATTTGAACCTTTCGATAATTATGGCTCTGTAATTGAGGGAATGAGTTGGTGTAAAATAAGTTATAATAAAGAAGCTGGAGGTCAGGGAACCTATGTTTTAAAAATGGCTCCAGGAGCTAAAAGTTTACCTCATCAACATACAGGTTTTGAGGAATTTCTTATGTTGGATGGAGAACTGATAGATCCCGATGGTTTGGTTTTTAAAAAAGGTGATTTTATAACTTTTGAACCTGGTTCAGTACACTCTTCATATACAAAAAATGGTTGCTTGGTTTTAGTTTTCATGAGAGGTATCAACAAACCTATCAAATAAAAATAATATTAGAAAAATTTGAAAGAATTAAATTATTATGATTGGAATTTTAGGTGGAATGGGAACACATGCTGGCCTTGATTTTTGTAATAAGCTAGCAATGTTAAATAGAGGTAAAATTGATCAAAAGTATCCTCTTTTCATTTTATATAATAAGTCAAATATTCCAGGAAGACCTGAAAATTTACACAAATATAATAAAGTTTTAAAAAGTTTAAATACAGGATGTCTTTTACTTCAAAAAAATAAGTGTAAGTTTATTGTCATCCCATGTAACACTGCGCATTATTGGTATGATGACTTACAAAGAAAAATAAAAATTCCAATAGTAAGCATGCCAAAGGAAGTTTATCTTCATGTAAAAAAAAATTGTAAAAAAAATTCAAAAATAGGAATTCTTGCTACAGAAGCAACCTTAAAAACTAGAGTTTACAATAAATTTTTTGATAAAAATTTTACATTAATAAATCCAACAAAATCTTTACAGATAAAAAGCGTCAATATAGCAATAAAATATATAAAAATGGGAAAAATTAAAGACGCAGCAAAAGTAATTAAACCCGCTATTAATTATCTAATTAAATTAAAATGTAATAAAATAATACTTGGATGCACAGAGCTACCGATAGCAATTTTTGCATTTAAATCTTTAAAAAAAGCTAAGCAATCTAAAATTTTTATAGATCCTAACTTATTATTAGCTGAAGTTTCTATGAAAAAATATAAAAAATAATCAAATTTTTTTATTATAAACAATAAACAGTTTTCTTGGAAAACTTCCTTCTTCAAAACTTTCTATATCTAAATTTTTAAACCCATTGGATAGCTTTTTAATTTTGTCTTTTGAAAAAAAATGCACAATAAAACCATCATTTTCATATAAATCTTCACCAATGTGAATACCGTTTTTATAATCTCCATCATTAGTATTTCTAACTGTATAAATATTGATACCTCCTGTTTTTAAAACTCTACAAATTTCATCATTTAGATTTTCAAGTTCAGAATTTGATAAAGCCATACAATAAAGCATATGTGAAAAACAACCCTGAAATTTCCCATTGTCGAAAGGTAATTTTTTTCGAATGTCGCAAAATCGAGTTTTTATAAATTCTTTTAAATTTAATTTCTCTGATTTTTCATTAATTTTTTTTATTGCAGATGAACTATAATCTAATACTTCAACATGAATTGAATTTTCAGCAAAATAAATAGTATCTCTTCCAAGACCTGCTCCAAGTTCAATGATATGAGAAATATTTTCTTCTTTAAATTTTTTAAGCGCTTTTATAGCTGCTATGCTAGGTTCCAAGCCAAACATCTCAGACTTACTTGAAAAATTTCTTTCCCAATGCTGAATTTGTTGGTTTAATTTTTCTTTATCCAAATTATTTAGATGGATCCGGAACTTTACGCAAATAAGGTTTTAAAGCTTTCCAACCATTTGGAAACAGCTTTTTAGCCTCATCATCTTTAACTGCAGGGACAATAATCACATCTTCACCTTTATTCCAATTTGCTGGAGTAGCAACTTTATGTTTTACTGTTAATTGCATAGAGTCGATAGCTCTTAATATCTCATTAAAGTTTCTGCCTGTTGCCATTGGATAAGTTAAAAATAACCCGATTCTTTTATCTGGTCTAATAACAAAAACAGTTCTAACTGTTTGATTGTCTACAGCCGTGCGTCCCATAGATTCAACTCCCGCATCACCCTCTAGCATATTATAAAGTTTTGCAACTTCTAAATTTTCATCAGCAATAATTGGATAATTTGGCTTAGTCCCTGTTACATCTTTGATATCGTCTAACCATTTTACATGATCATCAACTTTATCAACACTCAATCCAATAACTTTTACATTTCGTTTATCAAAGTCAGCTTTCATTTCAGCCAATGATCCTAATTCAGTTGTGCAAACTGGCGTAAAATCTTTTGGATGTGAGAACAATACACCCCAGCTATCTCCAAGCCACTCATGAAAAGATATATCTCCTTCAGAAGTTTTTGCTTTAAAGTCTGGAGCAACGCTATTTATTTTTAATGTCATTATAATCCTTTTCTAATTTTTTAGAATATTATTCTAGTAAAGTAAATATTTATAGAAAAATAAGTTAAAAATCATCAAATAATCATTATTTTATAGATAATAAATCTATAATATTATAAAATACTAAAATAAAATATCATGAATGAGATCGATAAAAAAATATTATCAATTTTACAAGTTGACGCTGATATTCCTATTGCAGAATTATCTAAAAAAGTAAATTTGTCAGCTACTCCATGCTGGGCTAGAATTAAAAAACTTTACAAACTAGGTTATATTAAAAAAAAAGTAGCTGTTGTTGATCGTACGAAAATTAATCTTCCTGTTATTGCTTTTGTTCAAGTTAGAACCAATCAACATAATATGACTTGGTCAAAAAAATTTATTAAAGCAGTTAGTGAAATGGAGGAAGTTGTAGAATTTTACCGGTTAAGCGGAACAATTGATTATATTTTCAAAGTATTAGTTCCTAGCATAGAAAAGTATAATGAGTTTTATAAAAAACTGACCGATAAGGTAGATTTTTCTGAAGTTTCTTCAAGTTTTTCTATGGAAGAAATTAAACAAACCAGCGATCTTCCATTAAAATATATTTAATAAATAAATTATGAATGATTATTTACAATCAATAATTGATAGAGATCCAGCTGCTAAATCGAAATTAAGCATTGTTTTGTCATATCCTGGTGTTAAAGCGGTTTTTTTTCATAGGATAGCACATTTTTTTTGCGTTGGTAAATTTGATTTAATTGCAAGAATGATTTCTCAGTTTTCTAGATTTTTAACTGGAATTGAAATTCATCCAAAAGCAAAAATTGGTAAAAATTTATTTATTGATCACGGTATGGGAGTTGTGATTGGTGAAACATCTGAGATTAGAGATAATGTAACTATTTATCATATGGTTACACTTGGTGGAATTTCTCCAAGCATAAATTCAAATGAACAAAGACAAGTTAAAAGACATCCTACTCTAATGAATAATGTTGTTGTTGGTTCAGGCGCACAAGTACTTGGACCGGTTGTTGTTGGCAATAATGCAAAAATTGGAGCTAACGCAGTTGTAACAAAAGATGTCCTTGAAAATGCAGTGATGGTTGGTATTCCTGCTAAAAATGTTGGAACCACAACTAAAGAATTTAAGCCATATGGTATCGCACCAGATAGTGGTGCAAAATTAGATTAATGAAAAACTCACAAAATAGTTTTATCGAAAGTATCGGTAATACTCCCTTAGTAAAACTTAAAGCAGCATCAGAAATAACAGGATGTAATATTTATGGTAAAGCTGAATATTTAAATCCTGGTGGATCTGTAAAAGATCGAGCAGCTTTAGCTTTGTTAAAAGATGCAGAGGGGAAAAAACTTATTTCCAAAGGTGGAATTATTGTTGAAGGAACTGCCGGTAATACAGGAATAGGACTTTGTCTTTTAGGAAATTCTCTTGGTTATAAAACAATAATTGTAATGAATGATAATCAAACACAAGAAAAAAAAGATACTTTGAGAAATATTGGTGCAGATCTAAGATTGGTTCCACCAAAACCTTATAAAGATGATGGAAATTACGTTAAAATTGCAGGAAGACTTGCGGAAGAATTAAAAGCCAGTAACAACAAAGGTGTCATTTGGGCAAATCAATTTGACAATGTTGCAAATTCTAAAGGACATTATGAAACAACTGGACCTGAAATATTTGAGCAAACGGATGGTAAGGTTGATGGTTTTGTTTGTTCTTCTGGTACAGGAGGAACTATTGGTGGTGTTAGTAGATATTTAAAAGAAAAAAACAATAATATCAAAGTTTATTTATCTGATCCAACAGGTTCTGTTCTTTATAATTATATCCAAAACGGCGAACTTAAAAGTGAAGGTGGATCCATAACTGAAGGAATTGGTTCAAGTAGAGTTACAAAAAATTTTGCAACAGCTAAAATTGATGGGGCTTTTTCTATTAGTGATAAAGAGTCTTTACCAATTGTTTTTGATTTGATCCAAAACGAAGGTTTAAGCTTAGGAACTAGCAGTGGAGTTAATATTGCTGGAGCCATAAGATTAGGAAAAGAACTTGGGCCTGGTAAAACAATTATCACAATTCTTTGTGATAAATCTGATAGATACAATAGTAAGTTGTTTAATAAGTCTTTTCTTCAAGAAAAGGGCTTGCCATATCCAAACTGGCTTTAGTACACTCAATTCATATTTAAATTTTTTAATTATTAAAAGGGAGAAAAGAAAGAAAAAAATATGACAAAAGCTTATATAATTGCACATCCTAAAGTAACAGACATGGAGAAATTTGGATCTGATTTTGCTTCAAAGGTTGATGCCACTTTAGTTCCATTTGAGGGAAAATTCTTAGTTAGAACTCCTGATGTTCTTCATCAAGA
>Ga0208132_1000185_pt1 | contig 29586 bp, 28 predicted proteins | sample ETNtaG_16_FD_185785 | JGI IMG/M metagenome (GOLD analysis project Ga0208132, IMG submission 185785) | Marine microbial and viral communities from oxygen minimum zone, Eastern Pacific Ocean - ETNP201406SV199 (SPAdes) (version 2) | ecosystem: Environmental > Aquatic > Marine > Oceanic ... | reverse complement strand
CGACAAGCCGGAACGACATCCACCTTGGTCCCGATTTTTCGGGAGTGCTCTACCAGCTGAGCTACTCTCGCATGAAATTGGGGCGCAAAATTACAGTTTTAAAGCTCACCTATCAATCGGATTTTGGGAGGAATTCAAACTTTCTTTCCTGGCGGTTCAGCACAATAAAACTCATGACCAGGAATACAATATCACGGATGATCGTATCCAACCCAAGCTTTTCGCTGTCAGCACTGACCTTGAAGCAGCCGCAGGTAATATCAATGCCCCGCAGCATGGCCTGGGAGATAGCCAAAATAAACACCAGCATCATGATGATACTTACTAAAGCAGCGCCGTCAACCAATAATCCAGCAATAAGACAGATACCCATGATCAATTCAGCCCAGGGCAGTATTATCGCTAAGAGATTTTCCAAACCAAAAGGTAATGCTTTATAATATCCGATTTGTTTGGCGAATTCTTCAGGGTGGGCGATCTTATCCAGGCTGGCATAAATAAACATAAAGCCCAGGAAAATTCGGCAAACCATCACCAGTAAATTTTTCAGATCGTTCTTCATTCCACAGGATACCCTGCGTCATTCCATTCCAGCCAGCCGCCCTTGAACACAAATAATTTAGTGAACCCTTCATTATACAAATCATCAGCCAATTCTCGGCTGGAACCGCACTCATCATCACTGCAATAAATAACCACAGGGTTTTCCTTGCTCTGAAGAGAATCCAGTATAAACATGAGCTCCATAAAAAATCCACTTTTCCAGGCATTTTTTATATGGCCATCGTTGAAATTTTCATCGTCGCGGGCATCCACAAAAACGACATCATCATCAAATAACTGTTTTGCCTGTGCAAGCGTTATTGCTGCCGGCTCGCCAGATACTTGATCAAGGTCTTCCGCACCAGCCATCTCTTCAGCTAAAAGAGGAATGCGATCTGGTCGAATTATATTTGTAAATAAACCCACAGCCAGCGACAGAATTATGACCGCCAGCATTTGATTGAGGGGTACGCGGAGCATGGAATTAGTTTTTGCTGATTTTCTTTTTGAAGGGGCCTTTTTTTGGCGTAATAATACTTTTTGAGGCCTTTATCGGCTTTTTTCGGAGAGCATTGCATGATGCCAATGTTTCATCTACAAAAGTCAACAATTCAGAATCTTCACCAACTTTTTTGCTGAGTGCAACACTTTCATATTTTGTTGTATTTACCGCATCGGCCATGATCGTTTCATATTTGACCAACTGCTGGCGGTAGTCCTCAACTAATTTTAATACGTTGGGCTTATCAGCATATATCTCTTCGAGAGACTTTTCAGGATCTTTATCCTGGAGTTTTTTCAAGCGCTTGGTGATTGATTTAATTTTCCCCTCGGCAGCAGAAATATCCATAATAGGTTCGTGTTGATTTAGTAATTCGATCTCCACGACAGATAAATATTTACCCTGGTTTCCGCTGGAATATATATAAGGTCCGCCTTCTTCCTGTTTTATTTCAGGGCGCGTGCGCTGGGTGTCACGGCTGATGAAAATATAATCTGCATCAGGAATTTGCTGAACAATACCTTTAACATGTTTTCGATGTACATTTGCCAGCAGCACAATAAAATCCACTGTTGATCTCAATTCTGCAATTACTTGATTTGCTTCTTCAACATAGGGACGTTTTCGCACATCCTTTACATGTTCCGGAACAAGATTACTGACTCCAGTAACACCAACTTTGAAACCATTCTTTTCCACAATAGCATAGGGAGGAAAAAGTAAAATATCATTCGTATCAGTTAAATTTGCAGAAATAAAGGGGATGGATGAATCATTTGCCAGGGAAAGTAGAAAGTCCTTTCCTGCAGCAAGGTCAAACCCACCGACATTTAAGGCATCACAACCGATTGTTTCATAGCCCTGTAATAATCCCTTGGCCTGCAATTTATCGCCCTCTGCATTTTGGCTGGCTAAAACAGCAGATGCAAAAAATACGTCACCGGCATCGAGGATCACCGGATCTGTGTTGTGCTTTGAGCGGTAATTATTAACGACAACTGACTTCCTGGACAGACCGCCCAGGGGATTCTTTTTTCAGCCGCAGGGATCCAGTTGGGCGCGGACGTTAGCCGTAACCATCATAGTGACGAAACCATTTTTTGCAGGTTTCCCACAGCCGGCCAAGCTCAAACTGATCAGTAGTAATAAAGTATTTTTAAGTATGCGCATGATTTGAATTTAGAGCGTTTTATGATCACAGCGGAAGCAACTTATTATCCCCCGCTGGCTTTGGCTTTATATCCCCTATCATTGAGAAAGTTTACGATTTTATCCCGATGATCGCCCTGGATAAGCACTTCGCCGTTTTTGACAGTCCCTCCTGAACTGCAAGCTGTTTTTAATAGCTTTCCTAAAGCCTGCAAATCTTTGTTATTGCCTGCAAACCCTTTTACTATTGTGACCACCCTGCCTCCTCCAAGGCGCTGCCGCCATACACGCAATTGCTGTTGTTCATTTGCCTGAGTGGCAACCGGTTGCTCATGCTCTTCATTGTAATCAGGATCAGTTGAAAAAACTATTTTAGATTTTTTACCCATTACTTTATCAAAACAACTTTAGCTGTTTTTGAAAAATCCTGCCCCCAGACTTTTATGAAATAAATACCACTGGACAGACCGCTGTTTTGCAGTACGATTTCATGATCACCAGCGAATTTATATCCACTAAATATATTTTTTACCATTCGGCCATTTATATCAAAAACTGCCGCACTCAAAAATGTATACTCTTGTAATTCAATCTTAATCACAGTTTGGGGGTTGAATGGATTTGGGTACGGCGCTGATACTTTTATTGTAGTAGGAATTGACGATGCTCCTATTCCCACATCACCAGAAATTTTGATATCCAACACTCTTGGAAAATGATCTGATGAATTATAACTGTCCATTGCTTCAAGGCCGTATTCAGCTAATGAAGCTGAATCCATCGTCAATGTATTAAAAACAAAATGTTTTGATGTATCTAAAACACTGTCTGTATATAATATATAATCTAGTTTACCAGGACTGAATGAACTGTTATCCCGTCGCCAGGTATAACCCATGCGTTTATGCGAATGGCTAGAGAATAGATCAGCAATAGGAGTTCCGTCCCAATCCAGTGCAAAATCACTGCCAAATTGATTTTCGTCTACAATATCACCTGTGGTCAGTGTCGTGAGCTGCTGACGGTAGCCTACTAGGTTGAAATCGCCCACATGGACAAAAGGAGTATTTTCTGGCACTGTAAAAGGTCCATTGCTGTTTTCGCGCCAACCCTGCCAAACTGAAACAAATTCATCGGCATCATATTGCCTGCTTCCATCATTGTCGCAACAGGCTAAATGCGAATTGAAAATTAGTAAATTATAACCTAGATAATCTTCAGTATTCAAGAGGGCAACCATGGTTCGTTCCGAAGTAGTGATAAAGTCTTCTGCAATGACCGGATATTTGGAAATAATGATATTATCACGGAATTGACTGCTAACATACCATTGATCATCTGGAAACCAGTCATTGAATAAACTGTGCAACTGGTTTGTGTTTTCATACATTTCCTGGAGTGCAACAATATCAGGATCCAGGGCCTGGTAGATTCTCTGGAAATAGTCCTGGTAATAGGAATCCATCATACTGGAATTCCACACATTATGCGTAACCAGGCGAATATCAGTTGAATCATTTTTTGCAAATGATATGGGCGCAGCCGGCATAATGTAATCTTCACCGATTGAAAAACTAATGCCCCCATTTTCATCAGGTATTTGATCAGCATTTTGTCCCGTATCTGTCAGGATGACTTTCCCTTCTACTAAAACTTGATTACCATCCATAGTGAGCACACTGCTGTTCCGTGAAATACAAATTTCAAATTCATCATTGGTAATTGTGGGTGCCATGCGCAGCGTTAGATCGTTTTGGTAAATTTCAATGATGCCATCCATTATATAATAGGAGCCGGAGCGATCACCGAAATACCAATCCAGTTCAGCACCAATACCATTAATGGGATGACCAGTTGAACTATCATAATCAGCATCGATATACAAGTGCAACTCATTCCAATCCTGCATTAAATATTCACCATCGTGGACATTGAAATAAATAAAGAGAAAATCATTATCGTAGGTGATCTTGATATCGGCAAAATCGGCGTCTGAGCCATCGCCTTGAACATCAGAATAGTTGATGTCAACTTCCGCCCAATCATCAAACAATCCATCGATGGAAATGGGATGGTCGGAATAAAGTAAAGATGAAATAATGACCGCAAAAAATGCGGTTTTACAGATCATTTTAAAGGGATGTTATCTTTAACTGACCAATTTTTCAAGTCTTCAGATACGTAAGCGTGACCACTTTCTGTAATGGCAATATAGAAGTGTTTCTGTCCTTCACCGCCTGATAAAAATGAAAGCGAAACAAAATCATCGTGTTCTGCAACACGAACAAGCAGTTCAAAGCTATCACCCAATGTTACTTCGTTTTTATTTTTAAGTTGATAAATTCTTCCGTAATTCGTCATTACTGCAAAGCCCATGATTGGCGGTGCAATACCGAATGAAAAATGGACCGAAGCGGAAACAATTTCATTCTTGTCTTCAGGCAGTACACTATCCAGTGCATCTTCCAATTTTTTAATTAAAACGGGATCAACATTACCAGGCTTACCCGGAGTACCTGCCTGTCCAGGGGGTCCTTGCTCACCTGGAAGCCCTGTTGGACCAGGATCACCCTGCGGCCCGGGAGGCCCTTGGGCGCCGGGAGTAGCGCACCCCATCCAAAGTACTGTTGCTAATAAGAAAATATGTTTCATTATCCCGGGAAAAGAAACGGCATTGCCCTGCCCCAAGCCATGGACATGATAATCAATAATTCAGACATAATAGCTACTGCAAAAAAGAGGATAGCCTGCTTCAAATTTTTATTTTTGTTACTATTGATTTTTCCCAAAGCAAATACTTGAGTCGCAAACATATTGTATGTTTTTGTTTCGTCTTCTGATATTTCAGCTAAATAATCAGCATAATCCTCAGCCGAGGAAAATTGACTGATCCCGCCAAAGAATGTTGCGTTTATTTCAGGGTTTTCCTCCTTTACTTTGTCCGTACGTACTCTCGGTACAATTACAAGCACCAGATATACGATTGTCAAAAACGCTGCGACAAAATAAACAATGACCAGGATAAACCTCATCCAGTCCATTTGAATCTTTAAAAAGTGAATAATAAAAAAGACCATAAAAACACCTAAAATGGAAAGTAATGTAAATGCTTTCTGGTCCGTGCGCATCAGGATTTGCTGTTCACTGCTCAAAACCTGGAATAGTGCTTTAAAATTATTGTTGTTCATTCTGTAGTCCTTCTTTCAACATTGTGAAGTTATAAATTTACATAATTCAATTTTTTAATTACTACCGCTAAATGCAGTGCCAGGCAACAGTTCTTTATTTTCTTTTTTAATGATCAAATATTCCCAATCCTTTACTTCAACTGTTGCATAAACAGGTATGTCAATACTTTCGGTTTCAGTTCCGGGATAGATTCGCTCTTCTGATTTATTGACGAGTAAATTCACAGGCATATTAAATCCAGCTATGGCTCCCGACCAGCGATAATAAAATTTTCCGTTTTGCTGTGCATATTCCAATGTGGGTACCATTCTGTTGAATAAGTATTGATCAAAAAATTTGTCCAGGTCAATGTCGGTCTTTTCAGAAAAATAATCCCGCACATCTTCTGTGCAGACAATACCTTTAGCATTATCAACCGCAAACCCTTTTAGCGTGGAAAAGAATAATTCATCATTATCGATCACGCTGCGCAATGTATGGATAATCCAAGCACCTTTATTATAGGCATCACCAAAACCCCAGTAATTTTGATTCCGGGGTCCCACAATTGCTTTCCTGTTGCCGATACCTCTTCGTTTTTGGATGAGGTAATCAATGCTCAAATCATAGCCAAGAAGATATTCTACATAAAGAACCTCTGTATATGTTCCAAAACCTTCATGGACCCAAACGTCTGCCGGATCACAGGCGGTGATGCTGTTGCCCCACCATTCGTGGGCTGTTTCGTGGAGGGTGATATAATCAATAAAGCCGTAAATAGAACGGGATTTGGACTTATCATAAATCCGAAAATCATTGCCATAGGTCACCGCTGTTTGGTGTTCCATGCCCAGATAGGGTGCTTGTACAAGTTTGTAACCATCTTCCCACCATTGATAAGGACCAAAGTAATGCTCCAATGCTCTGATGACTGTACGAGCTTCCTTAAAATGTTCCCGGGCAACAGCTTCATTATAATCTAACACATAATAAGTGGCGTCATGGACTTGACCCAAAGAATGGATCGTATCCTGGATCACCGCATAATGTCCGATGTTCACGGATATATTGTAATTATTTATGGGGTTATTCACGAACCAGCGGTATTCTGTTTTACCATTTCCAACATCTTTCGTTTCCTTAAGCTGGCCGCTGGAGACACACATTAAGCCGGAAGGCACCGTAATGTTGACAGCCATGCTGTTGGGTTCATCGGAAATATGGTCTTTGCAGGGCCACCAATGGCTCGCACCAAGCCCTTCGCTGGTAACAGCAACAAACTGCCGGCCGGCCTTATCCGTTTCCCACACAAAGCCATCATCCCAGGGTGGGCGTGGAGCTACACGGGGAGTGCCATTATAATGGACAGTAAACGAAAATTCAGTCCCCGCTGAAATGGCTGGAAAATCTACAAAAACAGCATCTTCTTTACGGGTGTATAACAATGATTGATCGTTATAGCTAATGTTTTCAATGTTCATACTTTTGCTCAAATCAACCTGCAGTTTTGTAAAATTATTCACCGCCAGGGCTGTTATGGTATTATATCCGGCAATGGTTTTCTGATCCATATCAATTTCTAAATTCAGATCATAATGACTCACATTATAACACTTTCGTTCTGCCGGTAGACTGCCCATTAACCGGTTACGTTCTGTTAATTCCGGGTATACTTCTGCTTCATCGGGATTGGTTAAGCTGTTGTTAAAATAGTGACGAGCCTCATTGATCATCTTCAGTTGTGAACAATTAAAGGAAATAAAAGCAATAAAGATTAAACTAAGTAGACGCAGCATAGATTTATTAATTAGTGGAGCCAGACGGGATCGAACCGACGACCTCTTGAATGCCATTCAAGCGCTCTCCCAACTGAGCTATGGCCCCATTTGTCGACATAAAACGACTGCGAATATAAGCAAAGCAAGATTACGTAGGTAGCATATAAGTAGCACGGGAAGCCATAAAATGAAGGATAATTATGGCATCATTATACAAATAACCCCGCTGCTGCGGGGTTATTAGTTAAAATCCCTTTGAGGGTTAATTATCACCTTTTTTGTTCTGTTTGGAAGCAATAGCAACGATTATAACAATCATTACTACAACCACTCCTCCAATCACTGCACTATTCATTTTACTCTCCTTTGCTTAAATCCTATCCCTTTGGGTGGGGATTAATTAAAGTCATTAACACATTTTAATACCAAACTGAAACTTGCTGGCTCCTCAAGAATAATCTGGCAGTTACGTTTTTAAAGCGGTAATCCGTTTAATAATGCTAGCATCATTTCTTTATTCAAGCGGCCTGTATTCACATTTCGCGGACTGGGATGATAAGCTCCTTTCATAATGATGCCATTAGGCAAAGTATAAGTCACATCATGGCCAAAAGGGAAATCTTTCATCTTCAAATCAAAAAATTGACGGAAATACCTTAAACAACCATCAAATCCTATTTTACCAAGAGCAAGGACCACTTTTACATCTTTAAGCAGATCCATTTCCCGATTGAAATAGGTTGAGCAATTCCTTAATTCTTCCGCTGTAGGCTTATCCTGCGGTGGTACACATTTTAATACTGGTGTCATGAATGTATTTTTCAATTTCAAACCATCATCCAATGCATCTGAATTTGGTTGGTTGGCTAATCCTGCTTCATGCAGGCACATGACCAGAAAATCAGCAGATTTGTCACCGGTAAAAACTCTAGCTGTGCGGTTGCCGCCATGGGCAGCAGGAGCCAGTCCAACCAGTAGCAATTTTGCATTAGGATCTCCATAGCCAGGTACGCCTCTCCCCCAGTATGTCCAGTCCATGAACTGCTTGCGTTTTTCTTTAGCTATTTTTTTACGAAAATCAACTATGCGCGGGCAGCTAGTACAATTGACCACTGCACGGTATAGTTTTGATATCTCATCCCGGCCTGATAAAAATGGATGTGCCGCAGAGCTAGGATGTTTATTGTTCATCCGCCGCTAAAAGCACCTTGCCGAAATTGCGGCGGTCCATAATATACTGGTGGGCGTCCTGGACTTTGCTTAAAGGAAAAATTCGATCTACATGAGGGTTGATATCACCATTTTGCAAATAAGACATCAATTTTTCCATGCATTTTTGCAAAAGATCCTGCCGGTCCATAACCATCCCCAAATGACAGCCGAAAACACCTTTATTATGGATCATTAGTTGTTTTATTGGGCTGAATTTTGGTGTCTTGATGTATTCCTTAAATAAATGGAGAATTTTCCGGCGGGGGCTATTAGCGGCAGTTGAAAAACCAAAAGCAACTAAACGGCCAAATGTTCCTAGTGCTTTATAACTTTTTTTCAGATTATCCCCGCCGATGGGATCAATGATTACATCTACTCCCTGCCCTTCGGTAATATCATTTACTCGGGCAACGAAATCTTCCGTATTATAATCTATCAAATTATGCAGCCCTTTCTCACGTAAACGGTCATGTTTACCAGCTGAAGCTGTGCCAATGATATTAGCGCCAATAGTCCTGGATAATTCAGTTGCAGCGAGCCCGACACCGCCGCCGATATTATGGATCAATACCCATTCGTCTTTTTGTAGGTGGGCCTGGAGAAACAACATTACATAAGATGTTAAATACACCACTGGCATGGCCGCTGCTTGTGCCAAATCAAAATCTTCAGGAAGAGTAATCAAGCGCTCTTTTTTCACTGCTACTTTGGAAGCATAACCACCAAAAGGTGTTAATGCAGCCACAGATTTGCCAATAAGATCATTATTTTCTGTGGAACCTACTTTGGATATGACTCCGCTTACTTCATATCCTGGTGTAAAGGGTGGTTTTGGAGCAGTGGGATACAACCCCATGCGCATAAGTATATCGGCAAAATTGATACCGCTGTATTTTACATCAACCAGAACATCACCGGATTTTAATTGCGTTTCAGCAGTTTCACGAACATGCAATACTTCCGGCCCACCATGACGCGTTATAACGACTTGCTGCATGGCAAAGTTTACAGCACTATTATTCATGTCGGTAGTGCTTTGTTTCCGTTCATAAGAAAATTAAATTTGCCGGCTTTATCTGGCGCAATTCAGGCTTTTTTTACCACATTATATAAAATTAGTATAGGAAAATTATGGCTTTAATGACTTCAATGCGGAATAGGATGCATGCAGTCCTCTGGTTTCTGTTGATTATGTTCTTATTGAGCATGACGATTGGCGGGCTGGTTGGTGGTGCAAATATTATTGACCAAATCTTTGGCCGTGTCAATCCCATGGATGCAATAGGTGTAGTTAATGGTACACCTCTCTCACCTGATGATTTTACTCAAGCGGTCAATCAGCGCCTTACACAATACCGTGCCAATGGTCAAGAACCGAATGAACGTACATATCATGATCTGCGTAACGAAGTTTGGGATAATTACATCCAAGACATTCTCGTTTACCAAAAAATTGACGAATTAGAAATCACAGCTTCAGATGAAGAAGTCCTTTATCATTTACGGAATAATCCACCACCCTTTTTGATCCAAGAACAAGCATTTTTAACAGATGGGGTATTTGATGCTGCAAAATACGAACAAGCCTTAAACAATCCTCAAGGGAATGAATGGGTACAAATAGAACGTTTCATGAAGGAGACTTATATACCCAATTACAAACTGCAACAATACATCGCTGCTGGTGTCGTGGTTACAAATAAAGATGTCTATGACAAATATATTAAAGACAAAATTGAGTACACGATTGAAGGTGTACACATTATGGGCTTAAAACTTAAGGATGATATTGCTGCCGTAACCGAGTTAGAATTAAAAACAGCTTATGAGAACGATCTGGAATCATTTGCCAAGGAAGAAACTCGGAATATTCGTTATGTAAGCTGGAAAAAGGAACCAGCTAGTCGTGATACGGCCAGGGTACATGAAGAAGCACTTGAGCTTATCGATAAAGCCAAGTCCGGCTCTGATTTTGCAAAACTGGCTAATTTTAACACAGCAGACCCAAGTAACCAAGTAACGCCAGATTCAGGCCGTGGTGGTAATCTGGGCTGGTTTGCAAAAGGTCAAATGGTACCCGCCTTTGAAGAAGCTGCATTTGCTGCCAATAAAGGTACTATCGTAGGACCAGTTTTAAGCCGTTTCGGCTATCATATAATAAAGGTCATCGACAAACGTCAAAAGGACAATAAAGAAGAAATCAATGCAGCGCACATCCTTTTAAAAATTGATATTGGTTCTCAAACCCGAGAAGACATTCGCCGCCAGGCGACACGCTTGAGCTATGATACTCAAGATTATGGGTTTGATGCAGCGTTAGATTCACACCGTGTAAATGCAACAAAAGCTGAAAATCTTTTATACTCAGCTACCTCTATACAAGGATTAGGATTTTTTAGGGATGTAGTGCGGTTTGCATTTAGTGATCAGTCTGATATTGGTTCAGTTTCTGATCGCTTGGAAAATGATAATTTTTATATTGTCGCTGTACTGGATTCAATCATTCCTGAGGGCACAAAATCATTTGACGAAGTAAAAAGTAATCTGACCAATCAAGTTATAAGAGATAAACAGCAGGCAGTCGCATTCGAACTTGCAACAGCTATTAAAACTAAAATTTCTGCTGGTGCATCATTGACAGATTTAGTTTCAGATGACAATCGTTTGGAATTATTAGCTACTGACAAGAAAAAATTAAACCGCGGTTTTATTTCTATTGGTCGCAGCCATTCTGTAATTGGTGCACTTTTAAATAGTGAAATCGGCGATTTAGTCGGGCCTCTTGAGACTGCTCGTGGTTACGCAGTCGTTAGATTACTCGCAGTGACTCCGTTTGATTCGACTGATTTTCAAGAGCAAGAAGCAGATTTATATTCTGCCCTGGTCAATGTAGCACAGCAATCTGCCTTTGATACTTGGCTGGCAGATTTGAGAGAAGGTGCCAAAATCATTGATAATCGCAGATTTTATTACTGATAAAAACTAATCACTCTTAAAAAGGGCGCTTTGGCGCCCTTTTTTATTTCTTGGTATTAACGGCTGAAAAAAGCAAATTTGACCTATGGGGAATTATATATACCATGTGGTAAACATCGAATGAAATACTCTACAATTACTATTAATATACATGAGCAGGTTGCCAGTGTTGAACTGAATCGTCCTGATGTTCGTAATGCAATGAATGCTGTTATGATCCAGGAAATAACCGACGTTTTCTCTGACTTGCATAAGAATCCTAATGTACGGATTGTTGTTCTGTCCGGTAAAGGGAATTCATTCTGTGCCGGTGTAGACCTGGAAAATATGCGTGACTTGGGTAAGATGGATTGGCATGAAAATGTCGCTGCCGGTACCAGGCTGGAGGAAATGTACAAGACAGTAGATCATTGTTCAAAACCGATAATCGGAAAAGTTCATGGCCATGCCTACGGCGGCGGCTTCGGGCTGTGTACAGTATGCGATATTATTGTTGCCGCCGAAGATACATCTTTTTGTTTGAGTGAAGTTTTAATCGGCATTATCCCGGCTGTCATTGGACCTTTTAGTATAAATAAAATCGGCAATTCCTATTTCCGTGCGCTTGGTATTTCCGGGGAACAATTTGATGGTAATTATGCAGAAAAAATTGGCTTAATCCATTATGCAGTGCATCAAAACGAAATGGAAGAAGTGACGAGTAATATTATCAAACAAGTCAGGAAAGCAAGTCCACAAGCCATTTCCCGATTTAAGGAATATTGCCGCAATATGGATAGTACAAATTCAGCTGAATTAATAGCAGAATTGCGCGCATCTGAAGAGGGACAGGAAGGATTAATCGCATTTCTGGAAAAAAGGCCTCCTTTATGGGCAAAATAAAATGAATGCCCTTCCTGCTGCAGTCCGCATCGTGGAAGTGGGACCCCGGGATGGATTGCAAAGTATCGAACAAACCATTCCCACTGAAACCAAGATCCAATTCATCAATACCCTGACTGAAGCCAATCTCCCGGAGATCGAAGTGACCAGTTTTGTTTCACCAACGTGGGTTGCCCAATTGGCCGATGCAAATGAAGTTGCAGCTTTGATCAACCATGATGACCACATCCGCTACACAGCACTTGTGCCTAATCTAAAAGGCCTTGAAAGATCCATGGATTCTGGTTTTACTTCTGTTGCTGTGTTTACCACTGTCAGTGAAACTTTTTCACAAAAAAATACCAATTGCGCAATAGATGAAAGTTTAGAACGGATAAAAGTTATGTCCCCTATCATTCAGGAAAATGATCTTCGTTTTCGAGCGTATATTTCAACAGTTTGGGTCTGTCCATATGAAGGCGCTGTCCCAGTAAAAAAAGTCGTTCCAATTATTCAATCATTATTGGACATGGGCGTGGAAGAAATATCCCTTGGAGATACCATTGGTAAAGCAACGCCGGATGATGTCAGATCAACCTTGGATTCATTGATCACAGAATTTGGAATTGAATCATTCGCTCTCCATTTTCACGATACCTATGGCCATGCATTGGAAAATATAAAAGCTGGACTGGAGTATGGCATTTCTACTTTTGATTCCAGCGCAGGCGGAATTGGCGGCTGCCCCTATGCTTCGGGAGCATCTGGAAATGTAAGTACAAATTCTGTTGTCGATTTATGCAACCAATTGGAAATTACCACCGGTATAAACGTAGCAAAACTCCAGGAAGCTGCCTCAATCATTCAACCATATGTGATCAGCACATGAGCATTGTTCAAAGTAAGATCGATCCCAATTCTGACCGTTTCAAGGAACGGTATGCATTTCACAGTGCATTATCAAAAGATCTCAAAATAACATTGGAAGATATTTCTAAAATGGGACCCTCCCACCGTATTGAAAAACACCATAAGCGCGGAAAAATGACCGCCCGTGAGCGGATTAACATCTTAAAGGACGACAATTCATTTTTTATGGAATTTTCTGCTCTTGCAGCACATGATGTGTATGATGATCATGTTCCGTCGGCTGGGATCATAACCGGGATCGTCACCATTCACGGCCGTCAATGTGTGGTGGTGGCAAATGATGCTACAGTGAAAGGTGGAACCTACTATCCGCTCACAGTCAAAAAGCATCTACGAGCCCAGGAGATCGCTTTGGAAAATCACCTTCCCTGTATCTATCTTGTGGACAGCGGTGGCGCCTTTCTTTCTAAACAGGATGAGGTTTTTCCGGACCGGGATCATTTCGGACGTATCTTTTACAACCAAGCCCAAATGAGCGCTGCTGGGATACCGCAGATCGCATCCGTCATGGGTTCCTGTACAGCTGGCGGAGCGTATGTCCCGGCCATGAGTGATGAGGCCATTATTGTAAACAAAACTGGCACGATCTTTTTAGGCGGCCCTCCCCTTGTCAAAGCAGCCATTGGTCAGGATGCGACTCCTGAAGAATTGGGCGGTGCCAGGATGCATACACGCATCAGTGGTGTTGCCGACCATTTTGCGGAAAATGATAAAGAAGCATTGGGAATCTGTAGGAATATCATTGATCATTTACCCAACAATGATACGCCTTCAACAGATGAATTCCCTGAACCAAATTATGACAGTGATGAAATTTTAGGCGTATTAACTAAAGATCACCGCACCACATTTGATGTTCGGGAGATAATCGCCCGGATCGTGGATGGTTCCGAATTCCAGGAATTCAAAGCGGATTACGGTAAAACGCTGGTGACGGGCTTTGCCAAGATCCACGGCATGCCCTTGGGCATTATAGCCAACAATGGTGTACTCTTCAGCGAAACGTCCCTCAAAGGCGCTCACTTTGTTGAATTGTGCTGTCAGCGGAAACTACCGCTATTGTTCCTGCAGAATATCACCGGTTTCATGGTAGGTAAAAGCGCTGAAAAAGGAGGTATCGCCAAGGATGGTGCCAAACTGGTCCAGGCAGTCGCTACTGCAAATGTACCGAAAATGACAGTCATCATTGGCGGCAGTTTTGGCGCCGGAAATTATGCCATGGCCGGTCGTGCCTATCAGCCCCGCTTTCTGTGGATGTGGCCAAACGCACGTATTTCTGTTATGGGTGGTGACCAGGCTGCGGATGTACTGGCTACAGTGAAAAAAGATCAATTAAAAGCCGAAGGCAAGGAAATGACGGCTGAACAATGGGATGATATACGTAAACCTATTTTGGATAAATATGAAAAAGAAGGCCATCCCTATTATGCCAGCGCCCGACTTTGGGATGACGGAGTTATTTCTCCTGTTGACACTCGGCAGGTTGTGGCTGAAGCGTTAAAAGCCGTCTCCAATGCACCTATCCCAGATCACTCCTTTCCAGTATTTCGAATGTGATCCACCCCTTCTTCGCTGGATGAAAATAAGTAATACCCGACTCTACATATTGACCCTGATCGCTATGGTCACTTGGGGACTTTCATGGACCAATGCCAAAATCCTGGGTTTCTACGGTGATGCCCCCCTGATGATGTTCTGGCGATTTATATTTGCATCTATTTCCTTCGCTCCCATTGTCATCTGGACAAAAAACAGTTTCAACCTGGATAAAAAGGGACTGCAATTCGTTCTGCTGAATTCTGTATTCATGACATCCTATAACTATTTTTATTTCAAGGGGACACAGGTCGGTCTTGCCGGTGCCGGAGGTGTGCTAGTGACAACAATGAACCCCATCAATACCGCCATATTGGCTGCCATTATTTTTAATTCTCCACTTTTTCGGAAAGACATTGCCGGAATGATCCTGGGATTTATTGGAGGCGGTTTGATCATAAATATCGTGGAAATGGATATGAATCTCCTTTTTCAAAGCGGCAATATTTATTTTATCATGGCGTCCCTTTCCTGGGCGGTAGTTACGCTCATCACCTCAAAGTCCAAGGATGTTATCGCCTTCATTCCCTACAGTTTCTGGTGTTTTACTGTATCCATTTTTATGAGCCTTATCCTAGCATTCGACCAGCCTCTCATGTCCATATTCCAATTTGATGGAATTTTCTGGCTGAATATGATGTGCCTCGCTATCGGTGCTATGGCTTTTGGCACGTCCATCTATTTCCTGGCTTCGGTCCAACTGGGAGCTCAGAAAGCCAGCGCTTTCATTTTCACGGTTCCGGTCACGGCCATGATCTTTGCCATGATATATTTGAATGAGAGTTTAACCCCTTCCACTGTTGTTGGCAGCATCCTGGCAATGATTGCCGTTTACCTCATCAATAAAAAATAATGTCTGACCACGAACCAGTCTGGAGCGATGAGAACACTGAATGGTATGTGGCCAACTACGGTGAACATTTCTCCAACGCGCTGACCATCCTTCATGCTGGCTTTACAAAAGATGATCATTTACTGGACATTGGCTGCGGAAGTGGACCTGCCTGCAGAGAAGCAGCAAAAATAATAATCAATGGATCAATCATCGGTATAGACCCCACTCCAGCAATGATCCGTTTTGCAAACGAACAGACTAACAACTCTTCTATCCAATTCATAGAAGGCAGTGCGGAAAATATACCTTTAGATGACCATTCTGTGACCATTTGTTCGGCCATCAATTCCCTCCACCACTGGACAGATTTTCATAGAGGGTTGCAAGAAGTAAAGCGAGTTCTTAAAAAGAACGGTCGACTGATCATCAGCGATGAGATCGTAGACGGCGGTACCTGCGGACACGGCGATGTACTCTTATCTGATCCGGAAAAAGTAGTGAATGAATTAAAAAAAGCGGGGTTTGGGAATGTCTCTTTAGAGATATATGAAGAAGACGGTGAAGGGATTTACTTATTCAGGGCTGAAAAGAGCTAAAAATATTTTTCCATGACCTTTTGGAAAGATTTCGGCGGTCGCTTGGCATTGCCTTCATGATCCGTAAAGCCATGAACAGTATAACCGGTAGCAAGAACCGCATCATCTTTTAATACCTCGTAATCGATCTTCAACCGTGCTTTGGGCTTTTCATTGATGGAAGTGCGGATGATGATTTCATCCTCGAATTGGGCGCCCTTTTTGTAATCGCAATGGGCAGACACCACCGGGAGAAAGAAACCTTCATTTTCAATATCAGTTACAATAAGTCCAATTGATTTAAGCATTTCCGTACGGGCGGCTTCAAAATATTCCAGGTAGCGAGTATAATACACCAATCCCATTTGGTCGATATCTTTATAATAAACTTTTGTTTTATAATCGTAAGTGATCACGATGAGTGGCTGAACACGCCCATGGCATCATATCGGGCAATGCGCTGATCTAAAAATGCATCAGGATCCGTTTGCCGGAGGTCCAGCAATTCTTCTAATATGATGGATTGCAATGATGCTAACATTTCATCGGGTTTGCGATGAGCACCTCCTAATGGTTCTTCTATTACCCTGTCGCAAATTCCCATTTCCTGCAGGTCGGCCGGTGTTACTTTCATAGCATCGGCTGCATCGGAGGCTAAGGCGGCATCCCGCCACAAGATGGACGCGCACCCTTCCGGGCTGATTACGGAATACCACGTATTTTCCAGCATGAGCATGCGGTCGCAGACACCGATCCCCAACGCTCCGCCGCTGGCTCCTTCACCAATGATAACAACTAAAATGGGGACTTTCAGCCGAGCCATTTCCATGATATTTTTGGCGATTGCTTCACCCTGACCCCGCTCTTCTGCGCCAATACCGGGATAGGCCCCGGGTGTATCAATAAGAGAAACAACGGGAACGTTGAATTTTTCTGCCAGCTTCATCAAGCGCAGTGCCTTGCGATACCCTTCCGGTCGCATCATGCCAAAGTTGCGGTGCAAGTTTTCAGTGGTATTGCGGCCTTTCTGCTGACCGATAAATAAGATCGATTGCCCTTCGATTGAACCAAGGCCGCCAACAATAGAAGGATCATCAGCAAAATGACGGTCACCATGTAGTTCAACAAAATCCGGAGCCATTTTATTAATATAATCGAGACTGTACGGACGCTGGGGATGGCGTGCCAGCTGGACACGCTGCCAGCGTGTTAAACCAGTGAATATTTTTTCCAACTCTCCCTTTCTTTGCTGCTTTAATTCTTCAATTTCTGTCCGGTGAGTATCGGGTTCATCGCTCGTTTCCAGTTCGATGATCTTTTCATCAATCACTTTCAGGGGTTTTTCAAATTCTAAATAAAATTCTGCCATTATCCGTTAAAAACTGTTTTGACTAATATTTCAATATCAAAAGACAAGCTCTGGTTTTGAACATAATAATGATCCAACATGCGCCTGTCTTGTTCGGTGAATTTAACATTCCTTAACCTTTCTAACCCAGTAAGTCCCGGCATACAGATCAGTTCAGGATCTTGTTCATTTGTGGGAATCAATGACGAACCTACCAGGCTCATTTTCCCTGTTACAATGGCCCATAATAGGGGAAGATCCCGAATAAAACCATTTTTACTGTCAAAAATACTGCCTTGGAACCGGCTGCTGTCCTGGCCCCAGAATTCGACTTTTTTAGGCATGCCGGTCAGGGAACGCAGCAGGATGACAGGCGCGAACAGGATCAGCAATAATGATGCTGTTAACGTATCGAAAATGCGTTTTGTAATTGTATGCAGGCGATTAAACAGCGAATATTCAATATTAACGAAGGAATAATCACCAATCTCATCAATGGACGCTTTACCCAGTAAAATATCCTGGTGCCGCGGAACCATCCTGTAGGTCAGCCTCATTTCCTTTGTTGTATCCATAATATTCAGTATTTCTTCATTGGAAAACGCCTTGTTGGAAAAAATCAATTCCCGAATGGCATGTGTTTTTACTATTCCTTGCAGATCTGTCAAGCTCCCTAAAAATGGTAATGGTAAATTGTCCTGCCTGGGATGTATGTCTGCAAAACCGACAATATCCAAACCGGTGTCAAAGCGCTTCAATATGTGATTGGCAATGCGTACACCCTCACCATCAGAACCGATAACCGCCGTTTTCCTGGTGAACAGAATATTGTGCTTATCCTTGATGGGCCGTAAAAATCCCCGGGACATGAGGTAATGTACAAGCACTCTCCAACCAGGAATGAAAATTGTTATGATTGCCGTAGCTAAAATGATCACTAAGCGTGAAAATGCAAATTGCTTGAAAAAATAGGTAAAGGCCACCGCCAGGAAAAATCCGGTCAAGGACGAAAGAATTGCTCTTGAATATGATAAAATATAGCGGGAATAAAGCTGGAATAATGATCCTACGGTTATCCAGAATAAGATATATACAATTGGTACCAATCCACGGCTCATGACAATCGGTTCAAAATGGTCAAACCTGTAAGGAATGGCGATTAAAAATGCGCTGGTAACAACCACTGCATCCAAAATAACAGACAGTATCTGCGAACGCAGTTCACCAATTTGTGTAAAGAATTTTCTGATTGTAATACCACTGCGAATGGCCAGCTTGGTTAAAAATCCCTGGCCTGTAGAAAAATGCTTATCAGCAAAAAGTATCATAGCATTATAGAATGCGTTGATACTGTCGAATGGTGCTGACTTTACTGACTCGCCTTGATAGTGGACAATTTGAGTTGTGGGTAAATAATGGATCTCATAACCGGCCTGCCAGGTCCGGTAACACAGGTCCAGATCTTCACCAAACATGAAAAACTGGTCATCAAACCCGCCAAGCTCATGAAACAGGTCCTTGCTCAAAAACATGCAGGAACCACTGATTGCATCCACAGCGCTGGCCTCATCCGGATCGAGGTATGTCAAGTTATACTTCCCAGCCCATTTCGATTTTGGAAACAACTTGTCCAAACCAAGCAATTTTGGAATTGCTACTCTCATGGTTGGAAAAGACCGCTTGCACGCCAGCTGCAGGGTACCATCAGAATTGAGAATCTTCGGCCCAATCATGCCCACTTCATCATGATCCTGGAGATATTGTGTAAATGTGGAAATGGTATTTTCCTGCACGACCGTATCGGGGTTCAACACCAAGAAATAATCCCCAGTTGCTGATTCAGCAGCTTGGTTCACAGCCTTGCCAAAACCAACATTTTCCTGGTTGGTTATAACCTTTACATCAGGATATGAAGATTGAATATGTTCGACTGTGCCATCAAACGAATGGTTATCCACTACAATGATTTCGAAATGATCAACCGATGACCTGTTTAAGGAATCGATGGCGTGATCCACGTATTCCTTTACGTTATAACTGACGATGAGAACTGAAACTGTAGGATTCATATTATTTATGCCAGCCAAATATTTTCCAGATACGCAGACGCCAGACCATGAAAAGGGCTTCAATCATAATAGCTTTAGACATTTTTGATTCACCAACGGTACGATCAATAAAAATGATCGGATGTTCACCAATCGAAAATCCCTTTTGCCAGACCCTGAAGTTCATTTCAATCTGGAATGAATAACCCTGGGAGCGCACAGAATCCAAGTCAATGCTGTCCAGGGCTTTCCTTTTCCAGGCTTTGAACCCGCCAGTGGCATCTTTGATCGGCATGCCGGTAACGAGCCTGGAATACAAATTTGCACCGTAGCTCATGATCAACCTGCGGATGGGCCAGTTCACCACGCTCACACCCTGGACATAACGACTGCCAATGACAACATCATGATCTTCCAAACCTGCCACCAAATCCGGAACATCATTGGCATCGTGGGAACCATCCGCATCCATTTGTACAATCGCATCATAATCATTTTCCAACGCCCATTTAAAACCAAATTTATACGCGGTTCCAAGCCCGGCTTTCCCGGGGCGTTTTTTCAAATGCAAATTGCTGTAGCGTTTTTGAAATTTTTCCACCAATTCAGCTGTGCCATCGGGAGAATTATCATCCACTATTAATAAGTGATAATTTTTATCCAGCGTAAATATGTGCTCAATTAAATCAGCAATATTCTTGCTTTCGTTATAGGTCGGTGAAACAATCAGTGTTTTCATAAATTTCGTGCTGCCAATTTCTCTAAATCATTCCTTAATACAGATGGCGTTATCCCCAGATCGCGCTCGATCTTTCCTGTTTCCAGACCACTTTTTAACGGTCGTCTTGCCGGTTGGTTCAATTCTTTCGTTGTAATTGGTTGAATCAGCTTTTCGTCAAGATCATAAATGTTAGCAATAAGACAGGCAAAATCATAACGATTTAATATTTCAGAGCTGCCATAATGGTATAAGCCATTTGCACCCTGTTTAAGCAATTCGTTGATCACGTGTCCAAGATCTTCAGTGTGGGTTGGATTATTCCATTGATCATCGACAATTCGTATGTTTCTATTATTTTTTAATTCTTCTAAAACCCAATCGGCAAAACTCGCTTTAAAATTCCCACCGATGTTCCAGACAACATTTGTTCGTAGTATGACCCAATCATAAGATAATCCTTGAACGCTTTCTTCACCTTTCAGTTTTGTTGTACCGTAGATATTGATTGGATTGACTTCATCTTCCTCACTGTAAGGTCCATTTTCTCCATCAAAAACATAATCAGATGAAACGAATATAAATTTTCCATCAAAATGATTTAATAGATTTTCAGTTCCCTTTACATTGACTGCTTGAGCCTGATTAGGGTTTAATTCACATCCGTCTACATTGGTCATTGCTGCAAGATGGACAACAATATCCGGCTTATTTTCATTCAGAACAGATTTAACATTTTCCTCATTTGTAATATCCAGAATAGTAAAATTATCTTGCTCTTCAAGTGCAAAAATGTCCGATCGAATGATATCATAATCATTTAATTGAAGCGATGCACCCAATTGCCCGTTTGCCCCTGTAATCAAGACTTTTTTCATAATTTCTCTTCTACATGAAATGTATGGGCAATGATATCCAACTGCCTTAAGAGCAAATATTTATCTTCACCGGGATTATAGATCAATGCCTGGATATAGTATGTTCGATCCGTGATGCCATCGTAAAAAGTGTAAGCGATAAATGGTCCGCCCTGGGATTCTTCCAGCGACTCCCACAGTCCTGTGATACGCCAGCCGGACCAATCATTGAATTGTGTTTGACGAATATCAAATTTGTAGTCAGTGTATTGTATATGATCAAAGAGTTTTTGCGGAATTGCTTTCGAGAATGTAGCAGCATGCTCCTTATCCTCTATCACTAATCCATTTTGCCAATGGATAATCAGCCAGCGAAATGGCTCTTCCCTACCGATCCAAAAAACTTGTGCTTCTGCACTATCCTGGACTACAGTAAAGCCCCAGGGAATCTGTAGGCTGAAGCCATGTTTTTCAAGAACGTTATTTTCTAATTCTTCTTTCCGGGCCCGCTTGAACAGAAATCGGCTTTGCCTTTCTGTAAATTGATTCTCAAAATGTTCATAAATATTAGGACCGAACTCCATTGAACTTGCAATGATCGATTCCGTGGAACTGCCGTTGATGATCAGCATGGTCTGCAGTTTTGCATAGGGTTCTTTTGTAAGAATGAAGGGATTGCCGTTTTTTGAACTTGCATATGTATCTTTTGTCAGCATACTCTTTACCAACCGCGTTCCCGGGTTGGTCAGATCATCATTTACGGAAACAGCGATTAGATTGGGATGATGGCGCATGCTTTCCATTTCATCCGGTTTTACCAGCTTTGCTTTATAATAGGGTTCCGGAGACGGTGTGAATAGTGTATCGCTGAAGATCCTGGTTAATATACTGCGGACTGCATCCTTGTCCTCAACAGCCGTTAATACAATCAATTCATCATCCGCGCCTTTTGACAGAGGTTTCCCGCAACTGAACACGTAAAGAATTATAAATGCACCGAGTATGTATTGTGATTGTCTCATTTCGTCAATCTAACAGGCTTGTAAATTTAACATGAACTTTTCCCCGTGAAAAAGCCTCTTCCATGGGCCAGCCAAAACTGATCTCCATTACAGAGTATTTTGTTTTTTGTCGCATCCCAAGACCACTAGAAAATTTAAAATCAAATTTTTTGTCAAACGCGATATCTGTAAACGCATAAAGATGAAGCATTCTTGAAGGCACAAATAACAGATTAAAATTACTAATAGAAACGAAATCACTTTTGAATATATCCTCTTGAAATCCGCGCAGTGAATTATGTCCACCATACCTGATGAACTGACCTTCATGCACACTTGCATTGCCCTCATTCCACACAGCACGATTCCAAAACTGTGTTTGCAGTGAAAATTTTTCATTTAAATAAAATAATTTGTCAAAGATCAAATCAAAACGGTATGATAATGATTTCTGTATTATAGTCGCTATACCAGCTTCTCCTTGCAAATGCCAAAATAAACCTTTCGTTGGCAACCAACGATCGTTGCGCGCATCGCCTATATATTCCATTGAGATTGATTCTGAACTAAATGAACTGATACCCATAGAATCGCCTACAACTGTAGGTGACAGTTCTTCCCGATTGCCACCGAAATACCATAGACCTTGATTATTTAACCGGACAGAAAATGCACCTTTTGTAATTGTATGGACATATTCATCTTCCCGTAGGTCTTGGACAAATTCAACTTTGGTACCAAACGGCAAGCTAAATGGATACGGATCTTTATGACTAAAAAGGATGTACTGCGATGCACCTTCATTCTTCTTCCAGATTAGATCCGTAGTGGTGGCAGTCTGCCAAGCGTTTTCTAAATGAATATTTAGCTCACCAGCTACCCCCCAAGACTCATTATCCTGTTTGCCAACTCCAGCAATTCCAGAAAAATGACTATTAAAGTTTGATTCGAGATCTACAAGCACCCCCAGTTTTTTATCTTCCAAGCGACCGTAATGAAGTTGAGTTCGATTAGCTATGAAAGGATAACTGGTGCGTACAGCAGCTAAAATATTTTCAGCAGTTGGTATGGAATGAGCACCTTTCAAAGGTGTAAACATTTTTTGGATCACTTGCTTACGAATAATTGTACCATCTTTTATAAATATTTCATCCACTGTTTTCTTGTCGTTTTCTAACACAAAATCTTTAGATTCATTTATGAATACTAATCGTCCCCCAAATTCTCCATATTGCTGCAAAATTGAATCAAGACGGAACGTTTCCATATTTTGACCATAGATCAATCCAGTCATTGCGCAAATGATCTTAAAAATACGCACGGACTTCTCCATTAAGTGTCAGAAAATTATCATAGCGCTGATCAGAAATATAATTCATGGAAAGATTCAATGAAAATCCCCTGCCGATCAACCATTGGCCCTGGAGATTAGAACGCAGGGTAATTCCCTGAGCTAATCCGTTCAGCGATTCCGGCGGCAGATAATCCAATTGATCAGATACTTCAGTATGATACCATTCAAAACGGGATTGTATGCGGCCGCGAGTGCCGACAAATTTCAAAACATCAGCGCTTAAACTTACCGCATCAGCGGTAAATTCCTGATCACGCATAAAACCATGGTCAATGCCATATTTCAAGCCCATGTCAAATTGCCACTGATCCACCCTGATTTTTGCCGTACCCTCAAACCAATGGCCGTTCACGCTTCTCTCTCGCAATTCTGAAACAGTGGATTCTATTTTATCATTATGATACTTCCAGCGGTATTCCATCGTAAAATTGTCGAAGACAGTTTTCCTGTATTCAATACCGGCTTCATCATTTTGTTTTAAATCCTGCCCCCTGCTGTCCAGGCCGTCAAGGTTCCTGGATCTCCTGTGCCACACTTTTATCATTTTTTTCAATTCACGAGGTTTATATATCATTTCATTACGCAATGACCACTTGGACATGAAAATAGTCGTATCGCCTAAACCGGGGCTGATGAACGAATAAGCTGTGCTGATGTACCCTTCTATTGTCGATCTCAATTCTGATCTTAATGAAACATTTTTGAGGGCTTTGCTATTGGTTTTGCTGAAATCAATTTCCAGTAATTGCAGTCCGTCCAACTTTGTAGCGGGCTGCCGGTCACCGGTAAAGATCGTATATGCAATATATTCCCCGTTGGGATCACTGACATATTCGTTAAACTCCTCATCATATCTAAAATCACCTAAGCCAACGCCAACTGAATCATAGACTAATGTCCTTTTTTCGGCAAACGTTTCTTCCATTGTTGCTTTCAAATCCCAGCGCAGCGGATGCTGCGGCTTGCGAAATGATGTCCTGATCCTGCCTAAAGTGAAATTATAATGACTGTCATTCACCAGATCATCCTTGATCCTGCGGTGAATAGTAACCTCTTGTGACCAACCATTTGTACTTTTCCCCTTCAGATCAAATGATCCAAAAATCCCTTCTGCAGACTTTTCTAATCCAGCAGCAGCAGAATCCGATTCGAGCTGGTCGGTCCTTTCTCCGATACCCAGGGACGTTTGCCAGTTATCGCCGGCATATTTCAAGCCAACTGTTTGATGATCGAAGCGAAATTGGTCTTGTTGCTCTTCATAAACGTATAAATAGAATGGGTGTAGCTTTCCAGGAAGCAAATCAAATGCAAATGTCCTTGTCCTAAAAAAGCCTTTATTAACCGTCACATCGTTTGTTTGCAGGTAAAGGTAGGGTATATATCCACGGCCGCCTTGAAAAGAGCTATAAATACGATCCAGAGACTGATCACCGTAATTGTATTTGGATAGTCCGACAGCAGTTTTGCCCCAATTGGCAAGATCAATCCCTGCTTCAAGGTCATGTTGTGCTTCAGCTGCTGAGGTTAATATATTCACATTCCAATCATTGTAAAATAATGCACTCCTGTCCCGCTGCATTGATGAGAATCGTTCATCCTGATTGCGAGTGGATATTGAAAAGCGCATTTTGATATCGTCAGCGACATGAATATGATTATTCGCTATTACTACAGAATAGGCCAATCCTGTATTATCATCATCATCTTTTGGTGAAAGACGGTTCTTGTCCAAATCTGAAGCAGCAGCTGAAAAATCAAGGACTGCATTTTCAGATAAGTGGTACTGTCCGGATATTTCAAATAATTGATGGCCTTTAGGGCTAACTATACGCTGCATAGAACTATATAAATCATCATATTGCTCGCGTTCAGCTTCTGGAACAAACATATAATAGATTTCACCCGTGGCAGTAATTGATCGACGATACTCTCCATGCTCATTGTCATTTATGAATGTGACAGAGTAGCGCTTTCCCAGAACTGAATCTTCTGTATTATAGACAAAGTATTCCTGATTCACGAAGATATAATCACCGGCGGAATCTTCTATTGCACCTGACATGTACGCCTCTTCATCACCGGCTGAATTCAGCAATTCTATTTCATCATTAGATAAATTCAATGCAGAGCCTTTTGTCTGGTCATTTTCATTAATCCATGCAAAAGAGATAGCACCTTTATCACTCAAATAACTACTCATGGTGCCAGCCATGACATTTTGAGAATATTGAAAATCTGAATACTGGTATTCGATCAAAATATCCGAATCGGAATGAATTAAGTTAACTGGTGAAAAATAAACCTCTGCTGTTGCATAATCTATGATGTAATCATGATTTTCTCCTCGAGAAAGCAGTGTCCCATCAAGCCAGACACGTTCCGTCCCGGCTTGTATAACAATATTCCGATTACCTGCTTCCGAATCCAGGAAGTATGGACCCTGCTTGCCTTCGTCCCCTTTGAATTCGACCTGGCGATAATGTCCTTTTGAACCAGCGAAAACGGTGGATCCGGACCACTTACCTATATTAAAGTTATTCTTTAACCCTATCAGCCTTTTACTAATATTCATATATTTACCATGATTAAAATCCATAGTAATATCGCCGGCATCCATCTGAAATTGGGGATGGCTGACCTGCAAATAAACCTGGTCAATCTCCTCCAGTGATTGAGTATCCCCTTCCGGCTGGAGCGGCGATGTTTCATCGGACAATACTCCGCTCACCTGCATATTTTCGCTCAATTGGCCCTGGATCTGTAACTGCAGCCCCCCTGTCATTTCTGATCCACCGAAGGGTGAAACGGAGAATGCGCGATACACCGAACCAGTAGAAAGAACCTGTTCATTTGATTTTTTGAAAGCCGGCATTGATTTATACACGACTGATTTTTCCTCTTCGGCAACCAATAATGAATCCATACTAGGGAAGCGCATATACAGCGGTCCGAAAATCCAAGGTGTTTCCTTGTCATTGTTAACAGCAAGTGTATCGGTTGATTGGCATATGGCTTGAGCCGCCAGGAGTATCAAAAATGTAAAGGTTCTGACCATATTTACTTAAGGACTAGAATACGTTTGTTTGTCAGCAGTATCAGATATTGAAAATATGTATCTGCGTCAATGATTTCTTCATCTTCTACCATTGGACATGTACGTATACCCGCGTTTGTTTGCATATTCCCAGTTGCATTTAAAACAGTCCAACTATTGATACCACTCAACACAATTACTGGATCATCAATCTCTACCGCTATGGAACTCAATTTTCTGCCGAACCGGTTAAACCTGAACAATTCATTATGACAGCTTAATAAAGCAATGTTCCCCTCTTTATCCGAGGTCATATCAATTATACATTCACCGGAAATCCCAAATTGATTCAGGTCGATGACAGGTATAGTTTGCTGTTCAATATTCAGCAATAAACCATATTCCCTTGAAAGCACCAATACACTGCCAAATGGATCAGGCGTTATCAAATCCGGGAAAAATGGATCATATTCTGCTTGATCAATGTATTCCGTTCCAAGATAATTGAGTTGATGATCGAAGCACTTGACAGAATTATCATAGCGGTCACACACCCGTACCTGCAGTTTGTGGTCGATGAAATCAACAGGTTCAGCAAATGAATCTTCCCCCTGCCCAAATCCACCAACTTTATTCACAATTCCAGACTCATCCAATAAGACCAATTCATTATTCGATCTATCCAGTAGTACAAAGCGATCAATATTCAGCGCAGCAAGTTGATCAGCGGTTATTCTTTGATCAATTTGATCAAGCTTGATCTCATTTAAGACAACAAGCGGTTCCCGGGCCAAACTAATCGTCAACAACCCCAGGCAGGCTAAAAAGCGACTGAACAACAGTTTAGGTGGTTTTTCCCGGAGTGGAAACAGGTTTGATAAGACCGACTGTTCCAATAGAAATCATCACCAAGGATAGCAGTTGAGATCCAGTGAGGTAAAATAAGTAATGTTCATTGGTACGAATGAATTCGATAAAAAAGCGTTCTAATCCGGCTAAAATAAGGTATGTAAAGAACAAACTCCCCAGAACCTTGACCGAGGTGCGCTTTTTCCACAAAAACGCGAATATGGCCAATCCTAATATTGTCTCGTACATTTGAGTTGGATGGACCGCTAATAGACCCGGCTCGAAACCGGTCAGGTCGATCCACGGATAATAGGATTGAAATACATGAAATGTGGTAGGCGGCAGGCCATTCTCAAAGGCAATTCCAAAAGACGAATGGGTCGGGATTCCATAGTCATCACCAACCAGGAAACAACCGACTCGGCCAATGGCATAACCCAGTATCAGCAATGGCGCTACAATATCAGCAAACTTGAACCACGGCAGTTCCTGTTTTCTCAACACGAGTGTCACGCCCAGAGTGCCACCCATAAGGCCGCCAAGAAATACCAACCCTGATCCGCTGAATATCATGCCGAAGGGATCATCGATGACACGTTGGAAATTTTCGATTAAATAATAGATCTTGGAACCAAGTATTCCTCCAACTGCAGCGGCAAATACAATATCTCCGGAAAGTTTCGCTTCATAACCCAATCGTTTCAGATCTTTAGATAGTAAAAAATAGCAGCTGTAAAATGCCACCACCAGCATAAAACCGTAAGAATATATCTTTAAGGGGCCAATCTCAAATAAAACAGGAATCATTGAATTTTTTCTCCACAGTTAGTGCAAAATTTGTCATTTGATTTTACAGGCTTTTCACACGATGGACATAGTGATTCTAAAGGACGTTTTTCATTGCGTTGATTTTGATAGTACAGCACACTAATAACACTGAATAAAACACCTAGAATCACCAAGGGTTCCCATAGCAGCAATGTATGGCGTTTGGGTTTTTCCTGTTCCACGATTTGCGGTTGTACCTCATTTTGCGGCTGTTCCAGTTGGGTCCGCAAATTCTCCATGGTGGTCAAACCTGTAAAGTTCAAATAGGACACAGCAACTGTTTCGATTCCATGAGCCTGAATATCACCCAAATGTATTATTTTGAATGATATTCCTTGTTGATCCTTTTCCTCTGATTCCACATCGACTGTAAGATTAAACTTCTCCGCCATAATGGGCACTTGTACAGCCATATGCACATTCTTCATATCCACATTAGCTCCTACAGGCCATTGTAAATTTCGATCGTGTCCCTCTGCAAAAGGATAATAAAATGCAAAAAGCCTGAATTGAGGTTCAGCTATTTCAAAATCAACTGACTTAAATGGTGCACCATCTTTGATCATTAATGGGAGTACTTCACTGTTTGGACTGGGTATACCTTTAACCAAAAATACAGAATCGGCTTCAGCCGGAAGGATTACGGATATTGATACTGGTTTTTTATCCGCTTCCACGATGGCTTCCATTTCCACCATGACACCTGCGAAATAATATTCCGGATAAATATTGATCTGGATCCCATCCAAATGCTGGGAGTTCAAAATAGTGATGCAGAAAAAAATGAAGAATATTTTCTTCATGTAATACTCTCATTTGTTGTAACCATCGTTAATACTACCAAGTCATAGATGGCATGGGTATAGGCCGCTATCCCGAATCCTCGCAAGGCATAAATGATGCCCAACAATATCCCGGCACAAAAGCGTATGAAAAAGAGGTTAAAGGAAAAGACATCGCCATAGTCCCCTACAAAATGAAACATGGAAAAAATGGCCGCTGCTATCAAAACGGCCCCGGCATATTGAGCTGATTGCTTCCACTGGAACACCAGTCCTAACAGCGTTGCGATTCCTGTGATCATTATGACCCTGAAAACAAATTCTTCATAAATACCGGCTCCTAAAGAAAGGACGATCTGTTGGAACAAGCGCTTGGAAGAGGGTGACATGAGCATCGTTTGCATAAAACCCAACAAAAAGAAAAGCAGGGCACTGTATAAAATACTCTCAAAAAACATGGTTAAAAGGTATTCTCCGCGAATCACCATGGATTTCAAGTGCTTTTTCTGGCGCAAGAATGCGATTGTAAAACCAACCAGGAATGTTGCGCTGAAGCCATAAACACCATAGATGCCAAATAGTCCAAATACTTGCCGCATCAGCACATCTGCACCATTTCTTAATACTACGATATCTTCTGCT
>Ga0208132_1000184_pt1 | contig 29777 bp, 27 predicted proteins | sample ETNtaG_16_FD_185785 | JGI IMG/M metagenome (GOLD analysis project Ga0208132, IMG submission 185785) | Marine microbial and viral communities from oxygen minimum zone, Eastern Pacific Ocean - ETNP201406SV199 (SPAdes) (version 2) | ecosystem: Environmental > Aquatic > Marine > Oceanic ... | reverse complement strand
CGAATAGTGCGGGAATTTTAAAAGATGACTGGAATGCTATCACGGGCGGTGATGGCTATTATGCTGTACCTGTACCCGGCAAATCAAACATCATCTATTCCAACCTCCAGGGCGGTGTCATTTTTCAGAAGGATATGAACACTGGTAACACAAGGACAATCCACCCATATCCAAAAATTACCGGCTCAGCTGGTGATGCAATTAAGGACCACAAGTACCGGTTTAACTGGGACTCTCCAATTCTCATTTCACCTCATGATCCTAAAACCGTTTATTTTGGAGGCAATGTTCTTTTCAAAACAACTGACGAAGGGTACTCATGGGAAGTGATAAGTCCCGATTTGACTACTAATGACAAAAGTAAACAGCTAACCTCCGGCGGTGAAATTTATCAGGATAATACGGCAGCAGAATTTCACTGTTCAATATTAACAATTGCTGAGTCACATGTTCAGGAGGGAGTAATATGGGTTGGGACGGATGACGGTAATGTGCATATCACAACTGACGGTGGCAAAAAATGGACGGATATAACAAAGCGTATTTCAGGAATGCCCAAAAATTCATGGGTAGGTAAAATTGACGCTTCACATTTTGATGCCGGCACAGCGTACATTGCAATTGATCATCACAGGAGTGACGACTTTAAACCATATGTATTTAAGGTAACCAATTTCGGCAAAAGATCCGAGAACCTCAGTCGTGGACTTCCTCAAAACGATTACGTTAAGGTAGTTCGAGAAGACTCTCAAAATTCTAAACTTCTATATGCTGGTATGGAGCATGGTATTTATGCATCTTGGGACGGCGGTAAAAAATGGTCAGCTATCATGAATAATCTTCCACCGGTTTCCGTAAGAGACATAAAGATTCAAACCATAGAAAATGATTTAGTTATAGGGACACACGGTCGGGGAGCTTGGATATTAGACGATATTACGCCCTTGCAGGAAATGGCCAATACAAAAAGTTCAGGGTTACATATTTTTCAACCAAGAACAACCTACCGCTGGCAAATGTCACGCATGGATGCCAGTCAGGGTCAAAGAGAATATCGAGCTGAGAATCCACCCTATGGAGCCATAATCTCTTTTCATTTGGCGACAGGAAAAATAGATACTGTAAAAATAAAAATTGCTGATAGTGAAGGTAATCATGTCAGCGAATTCAAGGTAGATGAACCCAAGCCCGGTTTTAACAGGACTGCTTGGAATCTCAGATATGACGGTGCTGTTTCCTTAGCTACACCGATTACAGGCGGTTGGAGGGGCGGAAACGTTGGGCCTACGGTAGCGCCTGGTAAATATACAGTTACACTCTCAACTAAAGGACAATCCGCAAGCGCCTCCTTAGAGGTAAGAAAGGATCCGAGAATTGAAGTATCTAATGAGGATTTTAGGAAACAACTTGAAGCAGGAATTGAATTAAGAGATATGTTGTCGAAAGTCAATACAGTTCTCAATGGCACAGAAAGTGTGATGACCCAAATGAGCGAATTGAAAAAAAAGGTTAAAGATTTTTCAAGCAGTGATTTTGACCTGACCGAGGCTGAGGGGAAAATAAAAAATGTACTGCAAATGGTTAAAGAGTTCAGGAATGACGAGTTGAAAAGACCCATAAATGGTTTGGGTTATCGCCAAAGACCGAGATTGCGTGAAGAATTAAGATCACTGGCATGGGCAGTGGATGGTACCTCCGCGCGGCCCACAAATCCCCAAATGTTGAGGATGAAAGAGCTTGATGAAGAGACTGAAGCTGTAGTTCGTCGATATAATTCAATTGTTGAGAACGAAGTAGCTGAAATCAATCAAATTCTACGTAATTTCCCGCAGGTTTCAGTTAAACAGGCAACTTATGGAAGGGATTAATCTTGGGGGTATTAATGAAAAAAATAGTATTGCTATCTATTATACTTTTTGTTGGATTCGCATGTTCCTCTGCTGTTGCGAAATCTGAAATTAAGCTCGAAACGATGGCCTGTGAAATGTGCGCAACCACCATTGAGGATGAAATCTCGAAGCTAAAGGGTGTGGTGAAGGTTGAGATTGATGAAGAGAATAAAACAGGGATTTTTTCTTATAGAACTTCAGTTATCGATCTAGCAACAATAGAGCAAGCTATTGCTAAGCTAGGCTACAGCGCTAATGATACAGAAGCTGACCCCGCGGCATACGAAGCGCTAGAGTCATGCTGTCAGATCGGGTCGAAATAATCGGTACGCATTAAATAACCTTCTTTTCTGGACACGGATCCAAGGGGATTAGTCTATGTTTGAAAAAGATCTCCTGAAAAATAAAACAGTGATAATAACCGGTGGAGGCACCGGCTTGGGAAAATCTATGGCACAACGATTCGGTGTATTGGGTGCAAAACTCAGTATATGTGGCAGAAGAAAAGAAGTTATAGATACAGCAGTTCAGGAGTTGAAAGAATCAGGGGCGGAAGTTTTGGGACAGCAATGTGATGTCCGAAGCGGTGAGGATGTACAGCGGATGATTGATGAAACTGTCTCAAAGTTGGGACCCGTAAATGTTTTATTGAATAATGCTGCGGGCAACTTCATTAGTCCCACAGAAAGACTTTCTGAGAATGCTTTCCGTACCATTGTGGATATTGTGTTGACTGGGACGTTTAACTGTTCCATGGCTGCGCAAAAGGTGATGAAAGAAAACGGCGGGGGTGTAATGCTGAACATTGTTACTACCTACGCATGGACTGGGTCAGGTTATGTCGTTCCCTCCGCATGTGCGAAAGCTGGCGTCCTCGCCATGACGCGATCACTGGCTGTGGAGTGGGCTAAATACGGTATCCGGACCAATGCCATTGCACCCGGTCCTTTTCCCACAGAAGGGGCCTGGACGCGCCTCGTTCCTCCCGGGCTGAAAATTGAAAAGAGAATGAAAAAACGAATTCCACTTCAACGATTTGGTGAGCATGAAGAGTTGGCCAATCTTGCTTCTTTCTTGATTAGTGATGGTGCGTCCTACATAAATGGTGAAGTGGTGACCATTGACGGAGGCGAATGGCTGAAAGGAGCGGGAGAATTCAACGATCTGGATAGAATTCCAGAAATAGCATGGAAAGCCATGGATGCTATGCGAAAAAAGAAAAAGAAATAATAAATGTCTGTACCTGAAAAACTTATATTGACAATTTCTGTTTTCTTTATGATTTCATGTGCCAGAAACAGGGCTGACACAGTTTATGTGAACGGTTCAATCTGGACAGGTGTGGAGAGTGCATCTAGAGCGCAAGCTATAGCTGTTAAAGATGAATTTCTTGTTGCGGTGGGGTCAAATGAGAATGTTGAGCATCTCAAGGATTCAAATACAAAGATCGTAGATCTTCAAGGGAGGTTTGTTGTACCTGGTTTGATGGATGCCCACACGCATTTTATGGATGGGGGATTTCAACTTGTCCGCCTGAATTTTAGAGAAGTGGATTCTCCTGAGGATTTTGTTTATAAAATTGATAGTGCAGCGCAGAAGTTGGAGCCGGGACAATGGATCCTCGGTGGAAACTGGGATCACGAGAAGTGGGGTGGTGAATTGCCACATCACTCATGGGTGGACGATGTTTCCAAAGAATACCCTGTCTTTGTCCACAGAGTTGATATGCATATGGCCTTTGCCAATTCAAAAGCCATGCAACTGGCCGGCATTACCGGTGATACCCCTGATCCACCTGGAGGTGTCATAGATCGGGACCATATGAACGGTAATCCAACAGGAATACTTCGGGAAGCTGAAGCTAAGGAACTGGTTCAGCGAGTTGTTACCCCACCAACGGAAGAAGAACGGAAGAGAGTACTCCAAAAGGCTATGGACTATGCACTTATGTGCGGTATCACGCAGGTTCACGATATGTGTTCCTGGGAAGATCTGTTGACCTATAGAAAGGTTGAAGCTGCCGGTGAGTTCAGAATGCGTATTTACGCCGCTCCGTGGTGGACCAACTGGAAAAAACAGATCGACTACATAACCGAATACGGGACTGGAAACCGATGGCTCCAGTGGCCTGCTCTAAAGGGAATGATTGATGGTTCACTGGGCTCCCGCACTGCATGGATGCATGATCCATACAAGGATGATCCCAATACCAGGGGTGTCATTGTGGCATCAGATACTGTCTTGTTCAAAACAATGATGCAGGAGGCAGACGCTGCAGGAATCAGATTCGCCATACATGCCATCGGCACAAGAGCTAATGAGTGGATATTAGATCAGTTTCGGGCCGTCGCCAAGATGAATGGCAAAAGAGAGAGACGCTTTAAAGTCGAGCATGCACAACACCTCCGTAATTCTGAAATAGTGCGTTTTGGACGAGAAGGTGTCATCCCCTCAGTTCAGCCGTTTCACGCTATTGATGACAGCAGGTGGGCCTATAAACGGGTAGAGGAAGATGTATTGGGAGGGACATATGCGTTTAAATCTCTATTAAACAGTGATGCTAAAGTAGTTTTCGGATCGGACTGGACTGTTGCACCCATGTCTCCCATTCTCGGTATCTATGCGGCTGTTACCCGGGAAACCATTGATGGGTCACAACCTGGTGGGTGGCACCCAAACGAAAAAATGACGGTGGATGAGGCGCTTCTCGCATACACTGCCAGCGTGGCTTACGCAGGTTTTCAGGAAGACGTGTTGGGAACAATTGAGGTGGGAAAACTTGCCGATTTTGTAGTCCTTTCCCGTGATCTGTTCGAGATAGAACCGGAGGAAATTAAGAATACAGGTGTGCTGAGAACTGTCGTTGGTGGAAAGACAAGATTCCTTTCAGCAGATTCCGGAGGAAAGAAACCCATCTGGCATTGATGGATTCTTCTCTCGCCAACTATCTATATTCTAATGATCCACCATTCATTATTTTCGGTTTGTCCCATATTGTGGGACTTGTTATAGCAATCCTCCTGGCTATATACCTTCCTCTCTACTCAAAGAGGCATTTAACTGAACGCAAACAATATCTGATTGGTTCAACGCTCGGCTGGCTTGTGGCAGGAGCGTATCTGAGCTGGGCTACATTGGAAATGTTTGCAGATACATTCAGTGTCAAATTACACTTGCCGTTTCACCTCTGTAGAGCAGCCAATCTGATGTTACCGTTTGTTATGATGAAAAAAAGTTATCGTGCTTACGAAATCCTTTATTTTTGGGGCCTATCCGCAATGTTCCAGGCGAGCTTATCACCGGATATATATGCCGGATTTCCGCATTATCATTTTATACGATTTTGGCTGGCCCACAATCTAATGGTTGTTGCCATTATTTATGCCACTGTTGTTTACGGCATGAGACCAACCTGGCAAAGTTTGTGGCGTGCTTTTGGTGCGTTGATTATATTCTTTTTAGTTACAATTCCCGTGAATCTGATCATAGATGCCAATTATTTCTGGATACTGAAAAAGCCACTAACAGCTTCACTCTTGGATTATTTTGGTCCCTGGCCGTGGTACCTTCTCACCACTACCTTTTTTGCACTTGTTCATTTCTATCTTGTCTATTTACCTTTTCAACTAAGGGATAAAGGAATAAGATTTGTCCGACAGTAACGGAAACGAAGAGCAGTCAGGAGGTTTCGCGAAGACCACAAATTTCAAGTGGCTTGCCATCGGAATTGCTGTGTTTACTTTGCTTGCCCTCATGCCCACTCCTGAATCGATGTTGACCAAAGCGAGGGAACTATTCGGCGGTGATTTGAGTCCCGCAGCTGTTGCCCAGAAGGCTTACAACATGAAGATCATTATCGCCCTTCTTGGAGCATGTACAGTCTTCTTTGCTACGGAGGCGATTCCCATGCCAGCCGTGGCTCTCATCATAGGACTGGTTCAGTTATTTTTTGGGATTACAGAACCATCGAGAGTTGTTCAGACCTATGCCCACGATGCTGTCTGGTTTATCGCGGGATCACTGGCTATTGGATCAACACTGGTCAAATATGGGTTGGATAAAAGAATAGGGATGCTTGTGGTAAGGCTCTCCGGCAACAAAACAAGAAATATTGTTCTCGGTCTATTACTTGGTACAGCAATTCCTTCAGCCTTTATAAATGAGGCGTCCATTGCGCCTATGTATGTTCCAATTGCTCTCGCTTTGTATACATTGACGAATAAGACAATTCCGGCTCCCAATCTTGGTAAACTCCTGATGATATCTATAGCAGTTGGATGTATGGTGGGTGCACCAATGAGTCCAACAGGAGGAGCCCGGAATGCAATTATGATCGGATTTCTAGAGGATTATGTCAGTCCTAACATTTCCTTTTTTGAATGGATGAGGATGGGAGTCTTTTACACTGTCATTATGTCAATAGTAATGGCTTTTTTGCTTCCACTTCTTTTTAAGCCTGAGGTAAAAGATCTATCAGGTGCTGTCGATAAATTAAAACTTGACCTTGAGAAACATGGCAAAATGACGCGGGAACAGTGGCTTGTTGGGGCAATTATGATTCTGATTATCTTTATGTGGATCACGGACAAGTCAGTAACTGCCAGTATATTGGGATTTCCGCTAGGATTGGGCGGTGTAGCCATTACAGGATCAGTACTATATATGCTTCTGGGACTTACTTCCTGGCGTGATTATGAAAAAAATGTAAGCTGGGGAGTAATTATTCTGTATGCTGGTGCAATAAGTCTCGGAGCTGTGTTCAAATCGAGCGGAGCAGCAAAATGGCTTGCGGACAATCTAATCGCTATCATGACCAACTTTGGTGTCAGCTCCGGATTACCATTAATTATTTTTGTCATTTTGATTGGTGCATTACTGACTAATCTGATGAGCGCTGGAGCGACGGTAGCTGTGATCGGTCCAGTTGTCCTTGAAATGGCACAGGCTTCGGATACTAACGCCATTCTGGTAGGTGTAGGATTAGCGATTTCCACATCCTTGGCATACTGGCTTGTAATTGGCACGCCAGCTAGTTCCATCGTTTATGCCAGCGGTCAAATTGAAGCGAAAGACTTCATTCGCATGGCCACATTCGCCTGGCCGGTGGCTCTCATTGTAATGTTTGCTATGGTAATTTTCTGGTGGGTTGGTGTTTTACCTTATGACTATGGTGTTGATATGGCTCGTGTACCCGTTACAGGAGGGTAACAGATGAATCAGTTCATTATTTTGGCGGTTGTTGTTGCTCTCATAATTGTTGCTATGTTGACCAGTAGAAAAGAGAAAGTTTCTAAAGTTGAAACGGTGAAAGAGTCCAAAAGCGTTGAAAAAGATGCTTGGTCAAAAGAATCATTTATTAATTATGGTCAAGTGCAACAATTGCGTAATGAATTGATTAAAGCTACAGAAGAAAAATTAGGAGATGATCCTGAACAAGTGGATCAGTTAAAGAAGATAATTGATGAGTGGGCCGATCTAAAAGTTGAAAGTTTCAAGGATAGGCGATCATGGGTAAGAAACCCAGAAAAGAACGATTAGTCCCCATATTGTTATTCGTTCATTTAATTTTTATACAAGTGATATTGCTTGGCGGATTCACGAAAATGGTCTGACTCTTTTTTGATTTCCACGACAAGCTGATTTATTGCATCAGAATTTCCGAGAGATTTCGAGAGCCTGTCTGAACCGAATAGGCGGTTCAACCCAGCTTCTTTGATTTCTAGTTTTTGCGGATACAATAGCGCAATGGTATGCAAAAGCTGAATTCCCACAATAACAGGTGAGAAGTTATTCCGGTTGGTAAGTACGATCTCAACACCATTGCAGGTTTGAGTATTATTCTTTGGATTCGGTGCCGCACCAGGTATTGAATGGGGGGTAAATTCTATTGGACTGAAGGTGACACCGGGGAGACCTATTATATTCATTGCATCCGATAACTCATTACTATCTATCCAAGGTGCACCGATCCAACGAAATGGGTGATCGGTTCCACGACCTTCAGAAACATTCGTTGCTTCAATGAGAACCGTCCCTGGGTAGACAATGGCTGTTTCCAAATTTGGAATGTTGGGTGACGGCGGTACCCATGGCAATCCTGTTTCGTCATACCACATGTCTCTAGACCATCCGGTCAAAGGAACCACTTCAATACTAGGAACAGCTTCGATCCACGATTGATCAGAAATCATGAGGGCAAGTTCCCCAGGGGTAAGACCATATACGGAAGGAATAGGGTAGAGGCCCACAAATGAGCTAACCTCTAAATCCAAAATGGGCCCCGTAATTAGTTTGCCGGTAAGTGGGTTGGGGCGATCAAGGATAAGACAAGGAATACCGGATTCAGCCGCTGCTTCCATAATCAGCCCCATGGTGGAAATGTAGGTATAAAACCGGGCACCTATATCCTGAATGTCATAAAGCAATAAATCGATGCTTTCGAGCATTTCCTTGGTTGGCTTTCGCGTGGGGCCGTAAAGACTATATAGAGGCGGCAACTCTTCGTCAGATTCACTGTAATTCACTTTTTCACCAGCGGCGGCTTCGCCAAAGAGACCATGTTCTGGTGAAAAAACAGCGGCCACATCAACATTCGGCAAGTCTTTCAGAAGTTTCCATATTTGAGTGCCTTTGATGTTGACACCTGTGTGATTCGTCACAATGCCGATACGTTTAAAGGCAATATTATGATTATAGTTAACTATTAGATTCTCAAGACCGGTTTGAACCTTTGAAGAAGATGCACACTGCTGTGTGGAAAATAGAATTAAGATGCCACCAATAATGGTGGCAAATGATCTCAGCTCACCCCAGCGCAATAAATTTGGCTGAAATTACCTCGTCAAGGGAAGCAATTTTTTCAATCAGTTCGGGTGATAGGTCTGAATCAACTCGGATCAGCCCAATAGCAATATCTGATTTTTCCTTTCGTCCAAGTTGGTAACCGGCAATGTTAACATTTATTTCACCAAGAAGTGTTCCCACTTTTCCTACCACACCTGGAACATCCTTGTTATAAATCAGAAGGAATTGCCCCACAGGACTCAGGTCTAGATGAAATCCATCGAAGAAAATGATACGGGGCAGGGCTTCACCAAATAAACTTCCCCTAATGGTAAGACTTTCTCCATTCAGGCACACCGTTGTGCTAATAAGATTGGAGTAATCGATTTTCTTATGGCTATAAGTCTCCTCAATCTGAATACCTGTACTTTCTGCTACTGCCGCTGCGTTGATATAATTAACCGTGCTACCATGAATCTCTTTCAGAAAACCTTTTAGAAAAGCCAGTGTAATGACATTGATTTCCTTAAGAGTACCAGCCGTAGAGATGGAAACTGAATCCACGGGCCCGGCGGCGATCTGCTGATGAAGTATACCTAATTGCTCAGCAAGTTTCAAATATGGCTCAAGACTTTTTAATAGGTCCATATCAGAGATGTGAATGTTGAGGGCGTTTCCAATAGTCTCATTAACAAGATAGTCACGAACCTGCTCGCAAACGGCAGTAGAGACACCCTGTTTTGCTTCAACGGTGGAGGCGCCAAGGTGTGGAGTGAAAAGGATGTTATTAGCTTTTACTAATGGTGAGTCGGTTACCGGTTCACTTTCAAATACATCCAGAGCAGCACCTGAAATTATACCATCATTGAGTGCTACGAGGAGGGCATTTTCATCGATGATGCCGCCTCTGGCGCAATTAACAATCTGTGCTGTCGGTTTCATCATTTTCAAGCGATCAAGATCGAACAAACCGACGGTTGAATCAGTCTTTGGGACGTGAATGGTGATAAAATCACTTTTCTTACAGAGGATATCCAGTTCTACAATTTCCACATAGTCCAATTCATAGTTATTCTTATTGATGTAAGGATCAAAGCCAAGGACATTAATTTTGAACGGGTGAAGACGTTTGATGACCTCCGTCCCAATTTTTCCAAGACCAACAACACCGATGGTTTTGTTTCTCAGTTCTGTTCCGATAAGTTTCTCACGCTCCCACTTTCCGTGGAACATGGAGTGGTAGCCCTTATGAACATTGCGAGCCAGGGCCAGAATGAGGGCAACTGTATGCTCCGTCGCTGAGATTGTGTTGGCGTCCGGCGTGTTCATGACAAGAACACCATTCATGGTAGCGGCATGGATATCAATATTGTCCACACCAACGCCAGCTCGTCCGATGACGCGTAGGTTCTCAGCCTGTTCTATATTTTCTGATGTAACGGTGGTTCCACTTCTCACAATCCATCCGTCTATGTCGGAGAGATCTAATTTTGAAGAGGGTTCTTCTCCGGACGCATCTTCCACCTTAATGTCAGCATCCATGAGAATCTGCTTACCCTCATCAGAAATGGGATCAGTAACTAATACTTTCATCAATTCATTTCATTGAGCGTCTCATCCATTACGCTCAATAGTTCTGCTATGTCTGTTAGCATGATATCACCCATGTGTGAGATTCGGAAAGTTTTTCCTTTCAACGGGCCATACCCACCCGAAATCATGTACCCTTTTTCAAGAAGCCGATCCTGAAAATCGGTTATGTCTATCCCCTTGGTGTTTTCTACACAGGTTAATGTGGCTGATTCATATCCCAGTTCAGGGAAAAGTCCCATACGATCCAAAGCCCAAGCACGAACGCGATCAGCTAAATCACTGTGCCTCTGGAAACGGTTCTTCAGACCTTCAGCGAAAATTCTCTCCAGTTGCCGTTTCAAACCATACATGTGTGGAATAGATGGTGTGGAAGGTGTTTGAGAACGTTTCGCATATTTTTCCAGAACAAGGAAATCAAAGTATAGTCCTTTATTATTGCATTTAGCACTTATGTCTAAAGTTCTTTCAGAAACAGAGCAGACGGAAAAACCGGGAGGAAGAGCCCACCCTTTTTGCACACTGGCCAGAGCCACATCAATACCAAGCTCATCCACTTCAATTTTTACAGAGGACATGGAGCTTACCATATCGACCAGAAACATGACATCGGGGTATTTCTTCATAATCTGAGCAATTTCACCAAGGGGATTCATGACTCCTGTTGATGTTTCATTATGTACGTAGGTCATCACATCATATTTGCCGGTGGCCAGTGTATTATCCACGAGATCAGGTTTTATAGCTTCACCCAGTTCCACATGTATGGCATCTGCGGGAAGACCGCACATAACAGTAGAATCGTGCCAGCGGCTAGAAAAAGCGCCGCAAACAAAATTAGCACACCTTTTCCTGACGGTGTTTCGAACAGCAGCTTCCCAAAGACCTGTAGCTGTACAAGTGCAAAGGTATATTCTGTTATCGGTAAAGAGAACCTTTTGAATTCCGGACACCAAATTATCATAAAGTTCAGAGAATGAAGCAGTACGATGACCAACAGGATATTCAGTAAATGCATTCAGGATCTCTTCATCCACGTGAGTCGGCCCAGGAATAAAAAGTTTGGGTTTGCCTGTGATGCTCATGAACGCTCCATGGATCTTACCACGAGTCCAGTGGCTACTTTAGGAAAAAAATAGGTCGATTTTTGAGGAAGTATACCTCCGGCCTTCGTCACTGAAAAAATATCATCCAAGGATACAGGGTCAAGTAAAAAAGCGGCATTCCATTCTCCAGAATTGACAGATTCCAAAGCGGAATCGGCATTTTGGAAATATTTCAGATTTCCGTTTGTACCTGTCTGACTTTGGGAAAGTCCCAAAATTTCCCGGAGAACAATCTCCTCCAGTATGACAACAGTAAGATTAGAGAAATCAAATGATTTATGTCGTTTCTTTAAACGTTTGAGAGTTTGTTCATTAGGTGTCACCGTAAATCTCCCTTTTGCTGGTGTCACCACTTCAATTTGATGAGAACCGTTTTGTGGGGCATCAAAATTAAATCGGTCATTCAATGATTTTAGAAATTCCGTTTCGTCAAAATCTGCCAAGCCACGGACAGCTCTATGGGTTGCATGAACAATGAGCCCAGTTGATGATGCCGGCACGAGATAAGCCATGACAGCAGAACTATCAAGGGCCTCATCAATATTCTTTTTGTGAAAAATGCGAGAAGCTTCATATCTATGATGACCGTCAGCAATGAGAACATATTTTTCTCTAAACGATTGACAGAAACATTCTATCCAATCCTCGTTTTCAGTAGAGGAAAGTTCCAAAAATACATTCCCGTGATGATCCAATTCTGCCGTCCGCGATTCAGCTGTTTTGAAATGTTCCAGGAATTGCTTAGTCTCATTTGGATCATCCTGATAAATGAAGAAAAGGGGGCTCAGATTGGCCCGCGTCGCTTCATAGAGTTTCATCCTGTCCATTTGAGGTGCTCTGTATGTTTTTTCATGGCGTAAGACAAAACGGTCTGATTCATCCTCCAAAGACAGTTCTGCTATAAATCCAAATCGTGTAACAGGTTGACCATCATTTTTCTCATAGGTCTCTTTAAGGCACCAGATAGCCGGTGAATTCGACTGTTCAACCGTATTGTTCCATTTCAAAGAATCCCATCGAGATGCCGCCTCTTCATAGAAATCTGGATCGGACCGACCGGAGTCGTAGTTTACCGGCAGAGTCAAGTGAACAAAATTAAGAGGGGATTTTGACGCAAGATCTGAGCGCTCCTGATCGGTAATTACATCATATGGCGGTGCAATCACTGATGAGAGATCAGAACCATTAGATGGACAATAACTGAAGCCCTTAAAAGGGCGAATATCAACCATTTAAAAAAATACTCCGAGGTTGATCCAAATTTAGGAAGGGGAGACTTCCTGCTGAAATGGAAAGTGTCTTACATGAAAGAAAATTCAGGCAAAACGTATAAAAATAGAATTAGCAGTCTAGACTTCTTCGTCCGTGAACTGCCACCGACAGATTCCACACCACCACGGCTTGCCTTTGTAGCTAACACTTTGCTCGTTAAGGGTCAGAGCGCCGTTGCACTTTGGGCAATCCTTTTCAGTACCTTCATCAGGCCATTTGTAGTCAGGATTGAATTTAAGCGGTTCGTCAAAAGTGGTGAATTCGTCCATATCAAAAATTAATCAAGAAATTCAAATCACTGAAAGCTATTAATTGAATGCATCATTAAAATGTTAAATATTTAACACAACCAGGAAAGTCATTATTACCAACCCTACTGACGTTTTAATCCAACCCGACTGTTTTCGGGCTTTTAGCTGCTTTTCATAAGGTTTCCACCAAAGATTTACAGTGACTGTTTTGTCCGGAGCCACATATACCCGCTGAAGACTTCTTTCAAGAAGCGATTCAACCTCGTTTAGTTCATAGTATTCTCTCAATAGTGTAATAAACTGGGGATTAAGATAGGTGACAGTATGAACTCCCGGTTTTAATGGAACAGGGTCATCAATTGGAACTTGTCCAATGAGGATATTATCTACGTAAATATCGAGCCCACTTGAATCACAAGAAACCTGAATATAACCCACAGTTTCATCGGGATAGGGTGTTAAAACTGTATCCTGTTGTGCCAGGATTGGTGATAACTGTAGCAATAATGGGAAAAAAATAAAAAATGGGGACTTCATAGGGTAAATGAAAGTTAAAGGTTTATTTTTCTTGAGACTATCGTAAAATCTTCTTCTGAAAATCGGTGAAAAATCATCGTACATCCTTCATTTCGCATCACTCCTTAGAAAAAATGATTTCATTCTCATCAGCTGATACAGAATCGGCCTTGGACAGTCTTGCAAAAAGGATCACTTCAAACTCTTATATTGTATTTTTCACAGGAGCCGGCGTTTCGGCTGAAAGTGGCGTCCCTACATTTCGTAGTATTGACGGTTTGTGGGAAAAATTTAAGCCGGAAGAACTGGCTAACTTCAAATCATTTATAAAGAATCCAGCACTTGTTCAAGCGTGGTATCGGCACAGAGCTGAAATAGTGAATAATGTAAAACCGAATCGAGGGCACACGGCCATGGCCGATATGGAATCAAAAGTGGCCACTTGCGTAGTAATTACTCAAAATGTAGACAATCTTCACCAGCGGGCTGGGAGTAGGGAGGTAATTGAATTGCACGGCAATATTTTGAGAAACTACTGTATTGATTGTGGAGTGCAATTTGAGGGTGACCTCCTTATAGAAAACGGCGAAACTACTTTATGTAAATGCGGGGGACTTGTTAGACCGGATGTTGTCTGGTTTGGAGAAATGCTTCCGGCTAATTCATTTCGGATAGCGGAGAAACATGCCAGAAAATGTGATCTATTCATCTCCGTCGGCACCTCTGGTGTTGTCTTTCCAGCGGCAGGGCTGCCTACTTTGGCAAAATCATCCGGCGCTTTTCTTGTTGAGGTCAACACAGAAGCGACTGATCTCAGTTCCCTAATGGATGTTACGTTTCAGGGAAAATCCGGAGAAATACTTCCAAAATTAATGTCACTGTTGAAATCATGAATAAATTGGTCAAAATATTCGCATTGATGTTTGTACTGTTTGTGTGGGGCTGTGCTTATTTCAACACTTTCTATAACGCAATCCAGTTTTTTGAAGAGGCCGAACAGGAAATAGTCTCAGCTTCTAATTCGGAGCAGTTGTCTAATAAAAGCGAGGAATTGTTACAAAAAACAATTGCTCGTTGCAATCTGGTTGTCGCAAAATATCCAGAATCAAGATTCCACGATGATGCGCTCCTATTACGGGCAAAAGCTCTTTATTATCAGGGAGAATTCCAGTTATCAAAAGGATCTCTTGAACGCCTGAACTCAGAGTTTCCCGAAAGCCCTCTTCTTAACGAAGCACGGTTGTGGACCATTCGCTGTCAATGGAAAAATGAATCTTCCAAAGCTTCATTAGAAGAAACGCTATATTTTATCGGTGAACTTGAGAAAAATGATCGATTCGGGCGAATACAATCGCTGAGATCTCTTGCGCACACAATAGCATCTGAGATATATCAGTTTTATGGCGAAATTGATTCAGCATTGACCCACTTGGAAAAATCGGCCGAATATGCGGCAAACAGGCTGGACCGAATGAACGCCCATTATAGTATAGCTGAAAGAGCATATGAAGAAGGTCGTTTAAACATTGCACTGGAAAATTACCGAAAGGTGATTTCTTCCCATCCGAATCCAAAACGGGTGGAGATGTCTCATTTACAGATAGTTCGAATTTATCGCGAAACGAAAATGTGGGCAGAGGCATCTGAGGAGATTGAAGAACTCACTACTAATGAAAAATTTTCAGGCATAAAGGCGGATCTCAGTCTTGAGCTGGCGAAACTATACGAAATGCAGGGCAGGGACGATGAAGCGAGGAAACGTTATGAGGTCATTACTGAGGATTTTCCTAAAACAGCTGCATCGGCTGAATCGTATTTTGCATTGGGGACGGCCGCTCTGGATGAGGAGAAGGATTATCCTCTTGCAAGGAAATACTTCGATAACGTGGAGAGAGAATTCCGAGAATCGACCTATGCTCCCTCGGCTCGGGTCAGGGTACAGGAAATTGATGACCTTCTTTCGGTCACTGAAGCCATTGAAAAAGTGGAGGTGTCCCTTTTTGGCGATGGAGAAACAAAAGAAGAAACTGAAAAAACTGCGATTTCTGTAGACAGACTCTTGAATGTGGACTTAAAGTCTTCGGTGAAGCAAGAAGAAGAGATCGAAAATATTACCAATGAATCACAAGATGACATAATTGACACCACAAAGCTGTACCAGGAATTATCACAACAACTGTACAGTGCTGGAGAATTGCAGGCATTCAGATTTGGCGATACGGAAGAGGGGATGAAATATTTTATCAGGATCGTGAATAATCTTCCGTCGACAAATCGTACCGCACAGGCTCTCTATTCCCTCAGTTATCTTTATGATATTTCAGGCGATTCAGTCCGGGCATCGGATTTGAGGAATCGACTTATGATAGATTACTCTGACAGTGAGTATGCAATGGAAATTGCCCGTTCCCAAAGTATGATCTTGGCGGACGCTCCTGCTGAACTGATGGCCCAAAGTGAAGCACTGACCGACGGTGATCCTGAGAAAGCAATTGAGCTTTACGAGTCTGTCTTAAAACAGTATCCAAATACAAGATATGCTCCTGTTGTACTGCTTTCCATGGCTCATATTTATGACCGAAGTCTCAATGATCTCGACCATGCCCTGGAGGTTTATCAGCGAATAGCCTCTGACTATGAGAAGAGTGAACAGGCGAAATTTGCCGGAGGTAGGATTGCTCTTTTGAACAAAATTAAGGAATCAATTGCTGACACCACTTCATCAAATGATAGTATAAAAAATGATCGCTGAAAAAGGTACTGTACTGAATAACGAAGAAATAGCACGTGGAATCTATCAAATGACCTTCTCGGCTGAGAGAATTTGTAATGAAGAACCATTCCCTGGGCAGTTTCTGAACATATGTGTTGATGATTCATGGGAACATCCATTACGCCGACCCATGAGTATCGCCGATGTGAACGACAATCAGCTGAGCATCATTTATAAGATTTTTGGTGAGGGAACCAAAATATTGTCAGAGTATAAAAATGGCTATTCCATAGATCTGCTGGGTCCGCTAGGCAACAGCTTCGGAGAAACGGAAGGAACTACGCCAATTTTAATTGGAGGTGGAGTTGGGTTATCGCCCATCATTTGGTTTCATAAAGTTTTGCAAACAAATGGCGTAGAACACAAAATTGTCGTCGGAGCTCAGAGTGTTGATGAACATTTCCTTTCCCATGATCCGGAAGAGAACATATATCTCACAACAGATGACGGATCCACGGGAGAGCACGGAACAGTGATGCCTACTGTGAAAAAAATATGTGATGAAGTGGAAAATCCAAAACTATTTGCTTGCGGTCCAGAACTGATGGTGAAAGCTGTTCATCTTTTTGTCAACGAGTTCGATTTCCCATGTGAACTATCCGTGGAAAGTTATATGGGATGTGCCACCGGTTTATGCCAAGGGTGTGTCATTGAACGAGCTTTCAACGGCGTGAAAGAGCATAGTTATCACGAGCGGTATTCCCTGGTCTGCACTGATGGTCCTATCTACCAAGCAAAGGAGATTGTTTTTTCATGACTGTTGATCTTTCTGTATCACTGGGAGACGTCAGTTTCAAGAATCCGGTATTCGTTGCCTCGGGGACTTTTGGGTACGGAACGGAATCTAACGATCTGGTGGATGTATCTCAATTGGGCGCTATTGTGACAAAATCTATAACAAAGCATCCACGTGAAGGGAATCCGCCTCCGAGGATTGTTGAGACACCATCAGGAATGATCAACTCCATCGGGTTGGCTAACATAGGTGTAGACGAATACATTGAAAAAATGATTCCTGTTTATGAGAACATTGGGACTCAAGTTATCACAAATATTGCGGGGTTTAGCATTGATGACTACCTCCATGTTTTAGAGAAATTGGAATCCAGAAGCGGAACTGTTTGTGGGTATGAGATTAACGTATCTTGTCCAAACGTAGACACTGGGAGGATGGAGTTTTCTGTAGACCCGAAATCCACCAAGGAGTTGACGAAAGCGCTCAGATCTGCAACGAAAAAGTTGTTAATTCTGAAACTATCTCCGAACGTTACCGATATTGGCGAAATTGCGGCTGCCGCCGTTGAAGGGGGTGCTGACGTCCTGTCCGCAATAAACACTCTGTTTGGTATGAGCATAGACCCAGCCACACGGAGGCCGAATGTTAACACAAATATTGGAGGTCTTTCGGGACCATCTATCAGACCTGTGGGAATTGCTTCTGTTTATAAAATATCCAAAGCGGTGGACGTGCCGATTATCGGTATTGGTGGAATTACATCCGCAAAGGATGTTATTGAATATCTGTTGGCGGGTGCTTCGGCAGTGCAGGTGGGGACTGCGAATTTCAGGGATGTGGCAATTGCAACAAGGATCATCAATGATTTGGGCACTTATTGTGAAGAAAATGATATTGCTACCATTTGTGACTTGATCGGTAAAGTAGAGCCGTATGATTAGAAGGTTAGCTATTTTCACCATGCTGATTATGATTAGCTGTCATTCTTCCCCGAGATATGGACAGCGGAATAGCATCCGCCTGAAGACGAAAGATGCGTCCGGTAAAGAGACAAAGCACAGAAAATCAATGACCGGTGTCACATCATTCTATGCTGAAGATTTCCACGGGAAGGTGACTGCCAATGGCGAAACGTATGATATGTATGGTTTGACGGCGGCACACAAAACACTTCCATTTAATACACTCATCAGAGTGACTAATATGGATAACAAAAAATCAGTTGTTCTCAGAGTGAATGACCGCGGACCATATGCCAAGGGGCGGATTCTTGACTGTTCTTACGGAGCTGCTGTTAAGCTAGGATTTATCGGCAACGGGATCGCAAAAGTTAAAATTGAGGTGATGGAGCTAGGAGATAATCAATACATGAAAAGGAAAGATAAGTGACTAATATCACCGGTGAAAAATCATCAGGCGGAAGGACGCTGGTCAATGCTTTGGGAATTCCGGCTATTTTATCCCTCATATTTTTGGGAGGACTGCCGTTCACGACTTTTGTCACGGTTGTATCTGTAATCGCCGTCAGGGAATTTTATCTTCTGGGTGCGAAACAGCAGATTCAGCCACAATTTTTTATGGGCTATGTCATGTCAGTCTTGATAGCTCTTCATTACTATTTCGGTCCGGGCAATCCTCTCACCATTTTTAGACCCGGGGAATTAATGCTCATTGCCACGGTTCTGGTTGTTCTTTTAGAACTTTTCAGAAAGAAAGAAAATGGACTGAGTAATATATCCTATACTCTGGCGGGAATTGTTTACATCCCGCTTCTGCTGGGAACCATGATCGGTCTGCGAGGAATAGATCCCATCGATCCGACCATGGGAATGAAACTGACCTTTTGTCTGTTTGTGGGAGTCTGGGCCTGCGATTCGGCAGCGTATTTTATAGGGCTAAATTGGGGCAAGCACAAACTGATTGAAAGGATCAGTCCCAAGAAAACTGTGGAAGGCGGAGCGGCAGGTCTTGTAGCAGCTTGTATTTTTTTCTATATCATTTTCAGGTCGGGCGCTCTGTCATCTCAATACTCCATGGCGGGCATTCACTCAATCGATTATGTCATTTTCAGCATTATTATCGGAATTATTGGCCAAAGCGGGGACTTTGCTGAATCGTTAATGAAAAGAGATATGGGTGTTAAAGATACATCATCATTCTTGGCCGGGCACGGCGGTGTCTTGGACCGCTTTGATTCGCTCATATTCGCCTCGCCCGTAATGTTCCTCTATCTGAAGTATTTTGTCTATTGATTTGGCAATCCCGTTTCCTTTGGGAATACCCCGGTTACCAGATAAATTTCCGCACTTTTTTGGCTGTACTAAATTGTATATAGAAGGATTGTAAATAGAATGGATTTCCTAAAACAGTTAGGCATTGACAAGAACAATTATGGTGGCTGTACTGGGCCTGGAGGTTGGTCTGACTCCAAGAGTGAAGGGAAGCTCGATTCCTTAAATCCCGCAACAGATGAGGTGATTGCATCTGTTTATCAAGCTTCAGAAAATGACTATGAAAAGATAATGACTTCTTCAAGTGAGGCTTTTGCTGAATGGCGCATGGTTCCAGCGCCAAAGCGTGGAGAAATGGTACGGCTTATGGCAGAGTCTCTCCGCAATAATAAGGATGCCCTGGGCAGCCTTGTTGCACTTGAAATGGGAAAAATAAAGCAGGAAGGTGATGGGGAAGTTCAGGAGATGATCGATATTGCCGATTTTGCTGTTGGTCTTTCACGGCAACTCTATGGCCTGACCATGCATTCCGAACGTCCACTCCATAGGATGTATGAACAGTGGCATCCGCTTGGGCCGGTTGGCGTCATTTCAGCCTTTAATTTTCCTGTTGCTGTCTGGTCATGGAACGCGTTCATTGCTGCAGTCTGCGGTGATACAGTTATCTGGAAGCCGTCCTCATCGGTTCCCCTCAGCGCTATCGCTGTTCAAAATTTGTGTAATCAGGTGCTGGAAGAGGGAGGTTTTCCGCCTGTTTTTTCACTTATTATCGGTCCCGGCAGAACGATAGGTGAGAGGCTGGTGTCTGACAGACGAATTCCACTTATCTCATTTACAGGCTCCACAGCCATGGGTAAACGGATTGGTGGTATTGTTGGTGAACGGTTGGGAAAAACCATTCTGGAATTGGGTGGAAATAACGGCATTATTATTGATGATTCGGCTGATCTTAACTTGGCCATATCGTCAGTTCTTTTTGGTGCTGTAGGAACTGCCGGCCAGAGATGCACCTCAACCCGGAGAGTATTTATTTCTGAAAAGAGCTTTGATGAAATTATCGCAAAACTTGTGGAGACTTACAGCCAAGTGACAATCGGAAACCCATTGGATGAATCGACCCTCATGGGACCTCTTGTAAATGAGAGTGCTGTAAATGAATACCTGGACGCTATCAAAAGAGTATGCGATGAGGGTGGAGAAGTTTTATACGGCGGAGAGGTGTTGGACGGCGCCGGCAATTTTGTCCAGCCTACTCTTATTAAGGCAAAAAACAGCTATGATACGGTAAAGGAAGAGACGTTTGCACCAATCTTGTATCTAATCCCATTTAGTGATCTTGAAGATGCCTTGCATCAGCACAATGATGTTCCTCAGGGGCTTTCCAGCTCTATATTCACAACTAACTTAAAGAGTGCGGAAAAATTTCTATCTCACAGAGGAAGCGATTGCGGCATTGCCAATGTGAACATTGGTACTTCAGGGGCTGAGGTTGGTGGTGCATTTGGCGGAGAGAAGGAAACCGGTGGTGGACGGGAATCCGGATCCGATGCGTGGAAAGCGTACATGCGTCGGCAGACAAATACAATTAACTGGAGCAATGAACTTCCTCATGCTCAGGGCATTAGATTTGGTGATGAAAATTCAATTTGATAAAGGACGTTTGAATGATAACAGTTGAAGCAGCCAATGTAAGAAAAACTCTAAGCAATCATATTTTGACAGATGGCTTTGAACCAGTTGTTGATCTGGAGATGAGCCACGGCTCATGGCTCGTTGACGGTAGGGATGGCCGGGAATATCTTGATCTTTTTACCATGTTTGCCTCTATCCCGGTTGGATACAACCATCCCAAGCTACTGGAACACAAAGATGAGCTAGCCATCGCCGCTATGAACAAGCCGACCAATTCAGACATCTACACCGCCCAACTGGCACAGTTTGTAGAATCCTTTTTCACCGTTACCATGCCTGATATTTTCAAGTACGGTTTTTTTATAGAAGGTGGTGCTCTTGCTATTGAAAATGCGCTCAAAGCGAGTTTTGACTGGAAGGTGAGGAAAAACTTTCAGAAAAACGGCTCAGCTCAAGAGATGGGATCAAAAGTAATCCATTTTAACAACTGCTTTCACGGACGTACCGGATATACCATATCTCTCACCAACACTTCCGATCCGCGGAAAACAGTCCATTTTCCGAAATTTGATTGGCCGCGGATCGTCAATCCTGCTGTGAAATTTCCTCTGAATGATGACAACCTTGCCGAGGTCGTGGCGTTAGAAGCGGAGGCTCTTGACCAGATTAAAGGTGCCATTGGTGAGCACGGAAATGATCTTGCCGCACTTATTATTGAACCCATTCAAGGAGAAGGGGGAGATCACCACTTTCGGACGGAATTTTTCCAAGCGTTGCGTGAAATTTGTGACGAGAATGAAATTATGCTAGTTTATGATGAAGTACAGTCAGGTATGGGAATTACAGGAAAATGGTGGGCGTGGCAAAATCATAATGTGGCGCCGGATCTTATGGGTTTTGGGAAGAAATCACAGGTTTGCGGTTTTGTTTCCACATCCAGGCTAGACGAGGTGGAGAATCATGTTTTCAAGGAATCTAGCAGGATCAATTCTACCTGGGGTGGTAACCTGACTGACATGGTTCGGCTCACCATTTACCTGAGCATAATTCAAGAAGAAAATCTGATTGATGCTGCCGAAAAAACAGGCGAATATTTGCACAATCAACTTTTAGCACTCCAGGGTGACTATGCTGATTTTGTTTCAAATGCCCGCGGCGCCGGTCTCATGTGTGCTTTCGATCTTCCCAATTCCGAAACCCGGGACAAGCTTCTAGGTGTGATTATTCAAAACGGCACTTTAATTTTAGGCAGCGGGGACAATGCAATTCGCTTCCGGCCACCGTTGAATATATCTACTGACGAGATTGATTACGGAATAGATATCATCCGGAAAAGCCTTGACTCAATTATAAACTGACGGACAGTTACTATCGGCACTCTTTACCTTGTCAGCACTCCCATCGGTAATCTTTCTGATTTTTCACACCGGGGAGTTGAGACTCTCGGAGGTGTGAGCCTTGTCCTGGCTGAAGATACTCGCCGGACTGTAAAACTTCTGAAGCACTACGAAATTTCTCAACCATTGCTAAGCTATAACGAACACAACCGAGAGAGGAGAATTCCGAAAATACTTAACACTCTATCTGGCGGTGATGATGTGGCCCTTGTCTCTGATGCTGGGACACCGACCGTTAGTGATCCTGGGTATAAACTTGTGCGGGCATGCATTTCTGAGGGGATCGCTGTTGTACCCATTCCCGGTGCTTCGGCTGTTCTCGCGGGACTTGTAGCATCGGGTCTGCCCACAGACCGTTTTGTTTTCGAAGGTTTCCTCCCTAAGAAAAAAGGGAGAAAAACGCGCCTTAATGTGCTTAGCGGGGAAGAGAGGACCATCATCCTTTTTGAGTCACCTGAGCGGGTGGGACGTACACTTAAGGATTGTTTAGACTCTTTTGGTGATAGACCTGTTGCTGTTTGCCGGGAAATAACAAAACTCCATGAAGAAATTTGGCGCGGCCGTCTTTCAAACGGTGCACAACATTTTGATGAGAAGAAGGTGAAGGGAGAAGTTACCGTGTTGATCGGTAAAGATTCAGACAGCGTCCATTTTGATGAAGAGGCCACCCGATGAGCAGGGGTCTTTTCATTACTTTTGAAGGTATCGACGGATGCGGGAAGAGTACTCAGGCTCGGGGACTTGAACGAAGGTTAGAGGAAGAAGGGAATGCACCATTGCTATTACGGGAGCCCGGTGGTACACCCATTTCAGAAGATATTCGAAAAGTGCTACTTAACCCCGACAATTCATCGATGGCTCCCGAAAATGAAGCCCTCCTACTGGCAGCAAGCAGATCGCAGCTGCTTAAAGAAGTAATCATTCCGCGTCTTGAAAAAGGAACTATCGTTCTTTGCGACAGATATATCGATTCAACATTGGCTTATCAGGGTTTCGGCAGGGACTTGCCTCAGAAGTGGCTCAGGCAGATCAATCGCCTCGCTTTTGAACTGGCCATTCCTGACAAGACTTTTTTGTTTGATCTACCTGTTGATGTGGCACTTTCCCGACTTGGTAACCGCCAAAGAGACAGAATTGAAGCGACAGGCGTGGATTTTTTGGAAAAAGTGAGAAACGGTTTCCTAACACTTGCGGAACAAGAATCCGACAGGTATATTATTCTTGATGGTCAAAACCAATCAGAAGAATTGGAAAAAGATATCTCATCTCAGGTATTGAGGATTATTTCATGAAAATCAGTCGATCAATTAAGAGAACTTTATTTATATCAGTACTACTGGTTACGGTTGTTTCCATCGGCAGGTCCGATCTGTACCGGGATATATCATCAAATTGGCGGATGGTGTACGAAGTTTACAAAAGAGTAATGACCGATTACGCCGACCAGATCGATCCGAAAAAACTGGCCACCGCCGGAATTGACGGTATGCTTTCGGAACTGGATCCCTATTCGGTCTATCTTGAAGAACAAGACCGTCACCAGCTTAATTTGTTAACCAGGGGAAACTACGGCGGTGTAGGCATTCAACTGGGTGTTCGTAATGACTCTCTCACCGTCATTGCTCCCATTGACGATTCTCCAGCTCAGAGAGCAGGCGTCATTACTGGTGATAAGATCATTGCCGTAGACGGTGAATCTACTTCGGAAATGTCTCTGGATCACGCCGCTGATAATATCCGTGGTCAAAAAGATACCAAAGTGACGCTTACCATTCGCCGGTGGGGAGAAGAGGATATTGACTTTGTTCTAACACGAAGTACTATCACTGTAAAAGATGTCAGTTACTCGGGAATGATAAACGACAAAACAGGATATATTAGACTGAATCGCTTTTCGAGAAATTCATCGGGTGAAATGAGACAGGCTCTTAGAAGCCTCGACAATCAGGGGGTAGAAAGAATTATACTTGATCTGCGAGGGAATCCTGGTGGCCTTATGGATGCGGCTGTTCAGATATTGGACATGCTGGTGGAAAAAGGAGTTGAGGTGGTTTCCATGTCCGGTCGATCGAATGAATCCAATCGGACATTCACTTCCCAGAATAAACCTATTGTCGATACATCTATCCGTCTGGCGGTCCTGATTGACGGCGGTAGTGCCTCTGCCAGCGAGATCGTGGCCGGGGCTATCCAGGACCTTGACAGAGGAATTGTGGTGGGGACCAACTCATTTGGCAAGGGGCTTGTCCAAACCGCTTATCAGCTAGATGAAGCGCGAACCCTGAAAATGACCACTGCAAAATATTACATTCCGTCGGGGCGCTTAATTCAAAAGCCCGGTTATCTACGAGGCGATGTGGCTGCTGATGCAGAAGGGAGTGACTCTGTATTTGCCACTGTTAACGGAAGGCGCGTTATTTCAAATGGCGGCATAACACCTGATTTTAAGGTGGAACAGGAAAGAACACCACTGCTAACGAGGGAGTGTTGGCGCAAAGGCTTATTTTTTGAATTCAGCAGCAAATATCACAAAGTTCATCAGCTTACAAAAAATATTGAAATCACCGATAATATTGTCGAGGAATTCCGGTCTTTCATCTCTTCGAAAAATCTCGATTTGAAATCTGAAGGAGAAAAGGAGCTGGCCAAGCTGGAAGAGATGCTGAAAGAAGAATCGGAGACTGATAAACGGATCGAGCATTCACTATCAGTTTTGCGAAAACATTATGAGCAGGACATGGATGATCTGTTTAACGATGAATTATATCATATCCGCATCATGCTTGAGAGGGATATGTCTTGGGCGGTTGGAGGCATTGGAATGCGTATAGAGTCATCATTTGATGATGACCCTGTAGTATTAAAAGCAATAGAAGTTGTCGCTGATCAGTACGCTTACGGTTCCACACTGGATCCGTCCATGAATTGAAGATTTTGTCCTTCCTGTTATTGATTTTGTTTCCGAAAAGGGTCATTCTAAATTCGCCATCCCCGGGGCGATTAGCTCAGCTGGTTAGAGTGCTGCCTTGACATGGCAGAGGTCACTGGTTCAAGTCCAGTATCGCCCACGGAATGATAATTACCATACTGAATATTTATGAGTACGAAAGAGATCACCGTAAAGGTTACGGGATACGATTCACGGACCTATCCTTCTGATACATCTGTATCTTCCATTCTCCAGGACATAGATTCTTCTCTCGCTGACAACGCCGTTGCCGCGATGGTGAACGGCCAGTTGTGGGATTGGAACAGGAGCGTGGAATCTGATGCTGAGCTGTCGCCGGTCTATGCTGATTCTGAAGAAGGCCACTCGGTTTTACTTCACAGCGCTGCACACCTTATGGCTCAGTCCGTGAATAAATATTTCCCTGATGCGCAAATGACAATCGGGCCAACTATCGAGAATCGGTTCTATTACGATTTTGATGTTGAGACACCGTTCAGTGATAAAGATCTGGAGAAAATTGAGAACGGTATGAGAGAACATTCTGCTGCAAACTACAGTGTAAATAGAGAAGAGATAGGTGTTAAAGAAGCGAAAAAATTATTTAAGGGAAAGAAAGAGACTTACAAAATTGAAATGATTGATGAGTTCGATGATGACGAGGCGATCTCCACCTACACTCAGGGTGATTTTGTTGATCTCTGCCGAGGCCCTCATCTGGCCTCTACGGGGATGATAAAGCATTTCAAACTTCTGAATACAGCGGGTGCTTACTGGCGTGGTGACGAAAAAAATAAAATGCTTCAGCGTATTTACGGCACGGCATTTTACAACAAAAAAGAGATGGACGCCTATGTTAAACAGATTGAAGAGGCAAAGGAACGGGACCATCGGAAACTTGGAAAGGAACTGGAATTATTCTTTTTCGATCAGCTTTCTCCAGGCAGTCCATTCTTTATGCCCAAAGGTGCAATATTATATCAAGAGCTGGAAAACTTTATCAGGGAACTGTATAAGGACTTTGGATATGATGAAGTGATTACTCCCCAGGTATATGATATTGAACTGTGGAAGCAGTCAGGCCACTGGGATCTATTCAGGGAATATCTTTACCACATGAAGATTGGTGAACGGGAATTCAGTCTTAAACCGATGAACTGTCCTGGACATACGGTAATCTATAAATCAGATTTGCATTCCTACAGAGACTTACCGCTCCGAATCGCCGACTTCGGCCGGCTTCATAGATTCGAGCGTGCCGGTGTTATATCTGGTCTCACGCGAGTCCGAAGCTTCAGTCAGGATGATGCACATATTTTTTGTACCTTGGATCAGATTGGAGATGAAATCAGCGATTTGATACGAATGGTCAATATCGTGTTTGAGACATTTGGGTTTGAATCAGTCAAAGTTGAATTGAGTACACGGCCTGAGAAGGCGCTGGGTGCCAAAAAACTCTGGGAAAAATCTGAAGCGATTCTGGAGACTTCCCTAAATGAACACAAGATGGATTTCAGTTTAGTTGAAGGGGAAGGTGCTTTTTATGGGCCGAAAATCGATTTTCAGGCAAGAGATGCACTGGGTAGATATCATCAGCTAAGTACTATTCAGCTCGACTTCAATTTGCCTGAAAGATTTGAACTTGAGTATGTAGCGGAAGACGGTTCCTATGAGAGACCCGTTATGATACACCGAGCTATCCTGGGATCAATTGAACGTTTCCTGGGAGTTTATCTGGAGCACTGTGGCGGAAATTTCCCCCTTTGGCTGGCACCCACTCAGGTAGCCATCCTTACTATTTCAGACAAATTCGGAGATTACGGCAGAGATTTGCTAACCCAGCTGAAGTCAGCAGGTATACGGGCTGAACTCGATGACAGAGCTGACAAGGTAGGTGCAAAGATCAGGAATGCCGAAATGAATAAAGTTAATGTGATGCTTATCGTTGGCGCCCGCGAGGCTGAAGCGGGTGAAGTTTCTGTCAGGCGCCGCTTTGAAGGTGATTTGGGGCAAATGAAAGTTGATCAACTGATTGAACAACTTGACAATGAAATCAATAATAAAAGGAGAAAAGAACAATCGCAAAAGTAGAAAAGATAAAAGTTAACGATCGAATTCGGGCGCAGGAAGTGAGACTCATCGGTGAGGCTGGTGAGCAGATGGGAATTGTCTCTATTAGTGAAGCGATGGAATCGGCAAGGTCAGCCGGATTGGATCTGGTTGAAGTAGCCTCTGGCACTGAGCCTCCAGTCTGTAAAATTATGGACTATGGTAAACTGAAGTATGATCAGAAGAAAAAGGACCAGGAAAGCAAGAAAAAACAGCATGTTATTCGAATTAAAGAGATTAGATTTCGCCCCCGAATCAGTGATCATGATTTGGGAATTAAGGTTAATCGTATAAAGAAATTTATTTCTGAAGGAAATAAAGTGAAAATAACACTCATGTATCGTGGACGTGAGATGGCAAGGCAGGATCTTGGCGAAGAATTGATTCGTCGAATTGAAGATAGATTGAGTGATGTTGCTGAGGTAGAGAAGCGTGGCGATCTTGAAGGCAGACGGATATCCGTGGTCATGTCGCCAAAATAGGAGAAATTGCTATGCCTAAAATGAAATCGAGAAGAGGGGCAGCAAAAAGATTCTTTCTTACAGGTAGCGGAAAGGTACGAAAAAATAAAGCCAACAAGTCTCATCTGCTTTCAAGGAAAAGCATGGACAGGAAGCGTTCCCTCCGCAAGAGTGGTGATGTAAGCGATGCTGATGCCAAGCGCGTCAAGAAGATGCTGGGTAAATAGGATATATAAATGCCGAGAGCAAAAAACGCTGTCCAGCGGAAAAAACGACACAAGAAGATCCTCAAGCAGGCAAAAGGATACTATGGTGCTAGGAGTCGTCTTTTTCGAACAGCCAAGGAGGCTGTGGAAAGAGGCATGCTGTACAACTACAGGGATCGCCGCAGGAGGCGCGGTGAATTCAGAAGGCTCTGGATCACAAGAATTAATGCCGCTGCCAGACTGAACGGTACCTCATATTCCAGATTGATGGCTGGTCTTAAATCGCACAATATTGAACTGGATAGAAAAATGCTTTCTGATCTGGCGGTCCGTGAGCCGTCAGCTTTTTCTGAAGTGGTTAAGGCTTCTGCCAATTAATATGGTATCAAGGAATAAATCGGGTCGATTTTTTACCTAAATATTTGACGGGACATTTGGCGTCTTGTCTTGCAAATCCGCTCGGGAAACCTGGCGGATTTTCTTTTATCCTGAAAATGATAAAAAGTAACTTCAGCAACTCCTAACTCAACAATGTCATTGGCATCCAAAATAGATTCTGTTCGCGATACTTTTAGTAAGTCCCTTGAAAAACTTTCTGCTGGAGATGCAACAGTGATTGAGAAGCTGAGGCATGAATATCTTGGCCGCAAGGGGAAAGTGGCGGATCTCTTTTCAGAATTGGGTTCAGTTCCCGAAAGTGATCGACCGGGAATGGGGAAATTGTTAAATAAGCTCAAGTCCGAGCTGACCCGGGAAATTGAAAAAGTGAAGGATGCTGCTTCCACCGGTACCGCTTCAGCAGAAAAGATTGTTGATCTTTCTCTGCCCGGAGATGAGGTCACAATGGGGTCACTCCATCCCATTTCGCAGACCATGCGTGAAGTGAAGCAAATATTTCAGGCCATAGGATTTTCAGTAGCATATGGACCAGAAATCGACGATGATTACCATAACTTTGAAGCGTTGAATATACCCAAGCACCATCCAGCCCGGGATATGCAGGACACATTTTACATCACTGATAATGACGTGTTGAGGACTCACACTTCCAATACACAGATCCACGTGATGGAGAACCAGGAACCGCCTGTGCGCGTGATCTGCCCCGGTAGAGTTTACCGGAACGAGGCAGTCAGCATTCGGAGCTACTGCCTGTTCCATCAGGTGGAAGGACTCTACGTAGCTGAGAATGTATCTCTGGCTGAAATGAAAGGGACGTTGGAGTATTTTTGCCGTCATTTTTTTGGTGAAGAGGTTAAAGCTCGTTTCAGGCCCAGCTTCTTTCCGTTCACTGAACCGAGTGCTGAAGTGGATATCACGTGCCTCATGTGCGGCGGCGATGGGTGTTCTATGTGTAAAAAAACGGGGTGGCTAGAGATCCTGGGTTGCGGTATGGTTGATCCGGCCGTTCTGGAAATGGTCGGATATGATCCCGTAAAATGGTCTGGATATGCCTGGGGAATGGGAATAGAAAGACTTGCCATCCTTAAGCACGGTATTGATGATATTCGACTTTATTTCAACGGCGATGTTCGTTTTCTGAGGCAATTTGCATGATTGTCTCTTTGGATTGGCTCAAAGATTTCGTCAGCTTCAAACTGGCGCCCCAGGAATTAGCAGATCTTCTTACAGGTGCAGGACTGGAGTCTACCGTAGGTGAGAACGGTGATACTCTTGACATTGAACTTACTCCCAATCGTCCCGACTGTATGTCTCATCTCGGCGTGGCGAGGGAGATAGCCCTATTAACTGATGCAAAGCTTAAACAAAATGATATATCCTTGTCTGAATCTGACCAGCCAGTTGAAGATGCAGTAACCATTATAATCGAGGATGAGAAAGGCTCTCCCCGTTATTCTGTCCGGGTTGTAAAAGGGA
>Ga0208132_1000161_pt1 | contig 31194 bp, 28 predicted proteins | sample ETNtaG_16_FD_185785 | JGI IMG/M metagenome (GOLD analysis project Ga0208132, IMG submission 185785) | Marine microbial and viral communities from oxygen minimum zone, Eastern Pacific Ocean - ETNP201406SV199 (SPAdes) (version 2) | ecosystem: Environmental > Aquatic > Marine > Oceanic ... | reverse complement strand
TCCTGCTGGACGGTCGCGGCGCCATCCCACTCCGTCGTGAAGTCGTACACCACGCTGAGCAACCGACCATCTACGTACACCGCCTTGCCAGTTCCCCGCAGCGTGCTGGAGCCCGCGCCGGAGCTCTCTTCTTCAAGCACCGATGCCCGGAACGCCGAATAGGCCCCGGCGACAACCGCTTCAATGGCACCGTTCACGGCATGATCGGCCAGAGACCCCGACACCTGCGGGTAGGAGAGGTCGTAGTCGGCCAGTTCCACGATCTGTCCGGACATCCGACTGGAAGAGACCTTCGGCGCACCCTCTACGCGCGGCACGGTCACCTGCGTCCCGCCGGAACCGGCATCTGCGGCAGTACCACCACCGGCCTGTGCACCGGCCTGCAAATCAACCAACACGCCGGCCGTGTCCGATGGGCTCGCTCCACGCATCTCCCGGCCGTCACCCGGAGCGCAACCAGTTGCCAGGACGACGGCCACAGCGCACCACACCGCCTTGATGCCCGCCGGATACTGCTTCACAGACCGCAGGGTACCGACCGGGGTGCACCACCCGGATTCGCCCCACATAGCGCCCCCAGGGTTGGTACGGTCGCGCCGATGCCCCGAAAGCGCCGAGGAACCCAAGCCCACCGGGACGGCACCGCTGAGCCGGACCAGTTGCTGCTCGACCTCGTCAACGGCCTCCGCGAACTCGACGAACGCGTAGCCACCCTCGAACGGCGATTCGACGCACTCGGCGAAAGCGCCTCCGGCGACGACGAGGACGCCGTCATGGAACTCCGGCTCCACGTCGCACGCCTGTCCGCCGAACTGACCCGGGCGACCGTCGAGTTTCGGGGGCAGATCGCCGAACTGGCAGGACGATCCGGCGACGAACTCCCGGAGTCACCCGAACTGGTCGGCGACGAGGCCTTCGAGGACCTCACGGTCGACTCGCCGGCACGCGCCCCCGACCGGCGCCGCACCAGCGGCTGGCAGCCCGCCGACTAGGAGGCGCCGGGCCACACTCCGGATCCGGAAGCCGACCCCTACGACGAAGAGGCTGCAACGAGGGCATCCAACAACTGTTGTGCCCTCGCCTGGATCTGGCCCCATTCGATCCAGTCCGGCGGATCCTCGGCCAGGGCCTTCGCCGCATCGACCTGCAGTTGACCCAGTTCGGCCGCTATGTCTGCCACCGTGTCGGAAACATCGACAAGCCCCGGATCCGAACCGTCGCCGGTTCCATCGCCAGACCCGTCGCCGGTTCCATCGCCAGACCCGTCGCCGGTTCCATCGCCAGACGGCGTCGCAGCGGCCGTGCCGAACAGGCTGCTCATGTCGGCGTCCGTCAACTGCTCGAGCGCCTCCTGCAGCGAATCGGCCATGACCACGTCCTCGCCGACCGCCACGATCACCCGCTCGAGCTCGGGAACGGTGTTGTCGCCCTCGGCCTGCACGTAGAGCGGTCTCACATAGAGCACCGAGTTCTCGATCGGAACCAGCAGGAGCTCGCCGAACAGGACAGTCGACCCGCGCTGGCTGAGCAGCGTCTGGAGGGTGGCGACCTCCTCGTCGTTACGGATCCTCTCCTCCGAAAGCGCCGGACCGTCGAAGTTGGAGGTTGGCGGCCGGTAGAGCACCAACTCGCCGTAGTGGTCGCCATCGCTGCGGCCGACGATGTACGCCGCCAGTTCCTTGCGGGCGTCCTCCTCGTCGAGCGGCACGTAGGCCCGGATGATCACGAACTCGGTCTCGTCGCTGCCAGGGAGGTCGAGCATCGTCCGGTAGGGGGCCATGCGCATGTCGCGGGTCCCGACCCGCATGCCCTGCTTGTCGACGACCACCAGGTTGAGCGCCCCCTCGCCGGTACGTCCCGGATCCTGCGAGACCGCCCACTCGGACGCCCGCTGGTAGAAGTTCTCCGTGTCCTCTACGTGGTAGGCACCCCACATCTCGGTCTGGACCCGGAACAGGTCCTCGGCATACCGGAGGTGTCCGACCAGCTCGTCGGGCATCTCGGAGATCGGACGGAAAAGGCTCCCGAAGGCACTCTCGTAGGCCTGGATGATCGGATCGTCGGAATCGGCCACGTAGAAGGTGACCCCGCCGTCGAAGGCGTCGACGACGGCCTTGACCGAGTTGCGGACATAGTTGAAGCGGGTCCGAAGACCGCTGTTCGACGAAAGTTCCCCGACCGACGCCTGCTGGGAGTTGGGGAAGCGGTTGGTCGTCGTGTAGCCGTCGACCACGTAGACGATCCGGCCCTCATGGAGCACCGGGTACGGGTCGGCATCGAACCGCAGGAAGGGCGCCAACTTCTCGACCCGTTCCCGTACGTCACGGACGTAGATGACCCGCGAATCACCGGTGACGAAGTTCGAGATCATCGGTTCGAGTTGGCCGAACCGAAGGGAGAACGCTGCCCGTCGAAGGAACGAACCCATGGACACGCCTCCCCCGCCACCGATGTCCGCATAGCGGACCTCCAGGGTCTCCTGGTTCTCGTCGGTGTAGTCGACCTCGTTTCGGCTGGCCCCGACGATGGAATAGCCATCGAGGTCCTCCCCGACATATATCTGCGGCCGGTCGAGCACCACGTCGATTGACGGGTCGATCGAAATGGGCAGGTCACCGATGAGGAACTCGGGGTCGCCGGTCGCCCGGACACGGCTCACCGGAGCCAGGGCCACGCCGTAGCCGTGCGTGAACGCCACATGCTGGCTCTCCCACGAACGTGTCACGTTCGGCTCCAACTCACGTGCGCCGATCATCACCTGCGTCGGCTCGCCGTCGACCAGGTAGCGGTCCGAGTCGAGTTCACTGCTGAAGCGGTAGAACTCTCGCTCACCCTGGAGCCTGTCGAAGGTCCCCTGGACGACGAGCGGATCGAGCACCCGGATGTTGCGGACCGTGCCCGGGTTGGAGAGAAGGTCCTCAGCAGTGATCTCGTTGTCCATGCCATCCAACTGCAGCACCTCGACCCCGTCGAGACCGAAGGCCAGACGGGTCGCCTCGATGTTGCGGCCGATGAACTCGGCCTCCTTCTCGGACTCCGCCGGCTCGACCCGGAAGTTCTGGATCACCGCCGGATAGATGTTGCCCATCACCAGTGCCACGAACGCCCACAGGCCGACGGCAAGCGTCGGCAACACCCAGCCTCGACGCCGAATGTTCACGATCAGCAGGAGAACGGCGAACAGCGAGATGAGGATCAGGAGGTTGATCGCCGGCAACTGTGCATTGACATCCGTGTAGGTCGCCCCGTGGACGGCACCACGGGTCGAGGTCGTGAGTTCGTAGCGGGCCAGCCAGTAGTCGGCAGCCTTCACCACGGCGAGGAGACCGAGCAGGACCGAGAGGTGTGCCTTGACCGCCGGCTGGACCCGCTCTCCCAGCGTCTGGAGCCGGATGCCGCCGTTGAGGTAGTGGAACACCGTAGTCACGACCAGGGTGACCATCAGGGTCCCGAACAGCCACCCGACCACGAAGCTCGTGAACGGCAACTTGAAGACGTAGAAGCCGACGTCCTGACCGAACTGGGCATCCTCGACGCCGAAGTCGCCGCCGTTGGTGAACAGCAACCACTCCTGCCAGCGACCTGATACGCCGAGGCCGGCGAAGAGTGCGAGCAGCGCCGACCCGCAGGCACGAACCATCCAGGCCCGGCGGCCCACGGCCAGGTGGTACCGGGCCAACAGGTCCTCTTCGGGTCCGGGTGGCCTGACTGCCGGAGCGAGTCGATCTGCGACGGTCAGGTTGACGAAGCAGATTACGAAGAAGAGCGAGGTGAACAACACCACCAGCACGACCTGGGCAAAGAACACCGACCGGAACACGTCGCCATAGCCGAGTTCATCGAACCACAGGTAGTCCGTGTAGAAGCCGGCGAGGCCCCGCAACGACAACATCAGGATGCTGCCGACGAGCAGCAACCCGAAGGCGATCACCCGGATTCGGCGAGGCCCGGGTCCACGGCTACGACGGCTACGACGGCTGAATGCAAGCCGCGGGCGCTGTGGCCGTGGCGGAGGTCCTGATTCCTGGTCCGACATCGGGCAGAATCCTAACGGCGGGCCCTGTCAAATCCCGGGGCGGGTCGAGCCGCGTCCACGTTCAGGGCAGGGCCATCTCCTGCGCGTTGCCGCCCAGTTCGGCCAGGACCGCCAGTGCGTCCTCCAGCGACGCAACCGACTCGACCCGGAGGTCACCGGCATGCCGGGCGGCGGCCTCGTACTCGTTCGCGGGGACCAGGAAAAGGTCGACGCCGGCATCCCGGGCGGCGACCATCTTTTGAACCACGCCTCCGATGGGACCGACCGAACCGTCAAAGCCGATCGTCCCGGTCGTGGCGACATCCAGCCCTCCGGTCATCTCACCTGGTGTGACCAGGTCGAGGATCGCCAGGGTCAACGCCAGGCCCGCCGAGTTGCCCCCGACTCCCCCCGTCTCGATGCGAACATCGATGGGCAGGTCTTCGACGTCCTCCCATCGGGTCTGGACCATGACGCCGAGGAACGCCACCGTCATATCGTCGGCCCGGGCACCGAGCACCACCTCCACCATCCGACCGGAGGCTCCGTCGATCGACTCGACTCCGAGGGACACGACCTGGCCGGGAGACCGTCCTCGGATCTCCTCGACCAACGCGTCAGAAGTGAGCACCGCCCGGCCATCGACGGCGACGATCACGTCGTCCGTCGTGAGCAGGCCCTCCGCCGGGCCCTCGACGCCGGCCATCCCCACGCCGGTGGCCTCATACGGGTCGATCCCCAGGTGACGGAAAGCCACCGCCACCGCCGTCGACTTCGACACCTGCATGAGCTCGAGGTTGAACGTCCGGTTCTCGTCGCGGCTGCGCTGGCCGAGGACGGCGTCCTCGCCGTACAGGACCATGTCGCTGTCGAAGAAGGCCTCGATGTACTCCCAGCCGTTGACCGATGAGTCCTGGCGGACGGTCGTGAAGAACACCTCGCCCTCCGGTTCGAAGCGATCACCCAGGGTTACGACGATCTTGTCGGTGAGGGCGTTGACGCTTCCGGGCCGATAGGCAAAGTACGGCAGTCGAACGAAGGTCAGGGCGCCCGCGACAAAGCCCGCGAGGAGGAGCGGTACCCACACACGTGCCCGGACGCGCTTGTGGTAACGAGGAGTGGCGCCCCCGGACGTGGCGGGGTCGAACGATAAGGTCTCTACTGTCGTGTCCACGCTGTTGTTCGGTCTCGTCCTCGTCGCCCTGGCGCTCTTCGACTCCCGGTCGGCGCCGGGCGTACTCCAGCCTGCCATGATCTGGGCCCGACACCGCGTTGCCACGACGCCAACCGGCCCGCACTCCTCCTCACCGGCGCACTGGCAACCCACCCTGGTGCACGCCATCCTCAGTCGCCCGATGGCCCCGTCCGGCAGCACCGAGACCGCCGTCGAAAGGGGCTGGAGCGTGCTCGCCCGCCTGGGAATCGGCCTCCAGCCTCCCCGCAAGGTGCTCACCGGCAAGCGGGCACGCATCCGCTGGTGGCACCGCATCTTCTCGCTCGCCCTGCTGCTGGCCATCGTCGCGCTGGTCGGGCTGGCGTTCGCCTCGTTCACCGCCATCCTCATCGTCGCCGGCGGCTTCCTCCTCGAGCAGGCGATCGGCTGACCGGTGGCCGAGCGCCACCTCCACGGGGCCTCTCCTCCCGACGCAGGGACAGCTGATCGCCGACGGGCGGCCATCGCCGCCGGCCATTCCGATGACCCCGAGACCGCGATACGACTTTGCGCCGACCCCGAACCGGTCGTACGCGCCGCTGCCCTCGGGGCACTCGCCCGGCTCGGCTCGCTGACTGCTGCTGCCCTCGGCCATGCCATTTCCGACACGGCCGCCGAGGTCCGACGGCGAGCCCTCGAGTTGAGCGTCGACACCGGCATCTGCACCACCGCCCTGCTCGAAGACCCCGACCCGACCGTCGTGGAGGTCGCCTGCTGGGTTGCCGGCGAACGGACCGACGAGGCCGACCGTTCGGTCCGACCCCTCGTCCGGATCGCCACCACCCACGACGACCCGCTCTGCCGGGAGGCCGCTGTCGCCGCCCTCGGAGCGCTCGGCCACCCCGAAGGACTGGATGCCGTGCTCTCCCGCCTCAGCGACAAGCCGGCCATCCGGCGCCGGGCTGTGCTTGCCCTCGCGCCTTTCGACGGACCCGAGGTCGCCGACGCACTACAGAACGCCCTTGAAGACCGCGACTGGCAGGTTCGTCAGGCCGCCGAAGACCTGATGCTCCTGATCGACGGTTCGGACCAGGAGACGCCTTCCGGCGAAACCGGCTAGCTCCGGGACTCCATGAACATCACGCGCATCGCCTCGAACGACTCGATGCACTGACCAGCACCGAGCACGACGCATTCCATCGGCGCATCGACATGGTGCACCGGCACGCCCGTCTCCTCTGCGAGGCGCAGGTCGAGCCCGCGCAACAGGCTGCCGCCGCCGACCAGGTGGATGCCCTGCACCAGTAGGTCCTGGGCGAGCTCCGGGGGCGCCTGCGACAGGCAGGTCACCACCGATTCGATGATCGTCGCCAGCGGTTCCTCGATGGCCCTACGGATCTCCTGGGGCGTGAGGACGACGGTCCTGGGCATCCCCGTCATGAGCTCCCTACCGCGCACCTCGGCCCGCATCTCGTTAGGAGTAGGAGCCGCCGACCCGATTGTCAGCTTGATCTCCTCCGCCGTGCGTTCACCGATCGCCAGGCCGTACTCGCGACGCACGAAGGCCTGGATGTGGGCGTCCAGGTCAAACGAACCGGTTCTCACGGCCTCGAGTGCAACGACGCCACCCAGCGACAACAACGCCGACTCCGACGTGCCGCCACCGATGTCGACGACCATGTTCCCGACCGGTTCGCTGATCGGCAGGTCGGCGCCTATCGCCGCCGCCAACGGCTGTTCGATCAACTGGGCGTCCGCCGCTCCGGAACGACGCGCTGCCTCGGTGACCGCCCGTCGTTCCACGGCGGTGATGGCCGACGGCACACAGATGAGAACCTTCGGCCGGTTGAAGCGACTCACCCCCACCCGCTCGAGCAGCAGCCGAACCATGCGCTGTGTGACGTCGAAGTCGGTGATGGCCCCCTTGCGCAGGGGTCGGACCGCCACGATGTGCGACGGTGTCCGACCGATCATCTGCCAGGCGTCGCGCCCCATTGCCAGGACCTCGTTGGTGCGCTTGTTCAGTGCGAGAACCGACGGCTCGGCCAGAACCACCCCCTCGCCCCGCATGTAGACGAGCGTGTTGGCTGTGCCGAGGTCGATGGCGAGGTCACGTGCCATGTCAGCCCGGGTCTCCGTGCTCGTTTCGCCCGTTGTCGGGACGGCCACCGGATGAGCCGGGCTGTTCCTCGCGGGGAAGCACACGCATCCCGCTCGCCTCCGTGTCGCTCGTCGGCCGGTAGTCGTGATGACCGCGCGAAAGGTTCCGGAGGGTGTTGCGAAGCTCGTGTGGGTCTTTGACCTGCTGGCGAGGGCGGCTCACGAGCCACACCAGCAACGACCCGACGGCAGCCAGCACGACAGCGCCGATGAGGAAGAGTGGCGCCGAGCTCACGAGGCACCACCTGCTGCTTCCGTGGACTGGCCTTCCAGGCCATCGAGATCGACCACGTGTTGAGCGTCGGTGCCCCAGTGCTCTCCACCGTCCCACGCCTCGCGCTTCCAGATCGGCACGGTGGCCTTCAGCGCATCGATACAGAAGCGGTTGGATGCGTAGGCACCCTCGCGGTGCGGAGACGACGTCACGACGACGACCGCCGGCTCGCCGATGCCGACTACGCCGGTCCGGTGCAGCAGGGCAACACATCGAAGGTCCGTCCAGCGCCGCCTGGCCTCGTCGACTATGCGGGCCATCCGCGGTACCGCCTGCTCCTCGTAGGCCTCGTAGGCCAACTCGGTCACATCGGCGCGGCCGGGCGAATGGTCGCGGGCGTTGCCGGTGAACACGACCACCGCTCCACAATCCGGACGGCCGGCCCATCGCGTGGCCTCCTCGACCGGAAGGGCCTCCGCAGAAAACGCGATCCATGTGTCGCCTTCCGGCGGGCGGAGACGGAAAGTTTCGGCCGTGGACATCGGCGCAATAGTACGACCCTGCCCGGAGCCCACCACCGGCATGCCGACGAGGTTCAGTCGGACCCGACCGCCGAGGGTCCGCTGAGCCGGCGCACCAGCCACGTGAGACCCGACACCAGCCCGACCACGAGCACGATTGCGGCGCCGAGTGACAGGATCTGCCGACTGCGGGCATCGAGTTGGTCGAACGCACCCGGCTCGTGGCCGGCTACGTACGCCTCCTCGTTGGAGTGCCGAGCCTCCCATCCCAGATCGCGCAGCAGATCGTTGGACACCACCCACGAATGGACCGTGTAGGGCTGGATCCCGGGCGGGGCGTCGGTCAGGCCCAGCGCCCAACGCAGTCGGGCCACGCCGGCACCCAGCGGCGCCGGCAGCCGCAGCCGCGGCACCGGCCCGCCCAGTTCGACCATGAGCGGCGCCGGAATCCAGCCGTCGGGCGCCACGTTGACGGGTCCGAGGGGTCGCCGGTCGACGACGACGACGATGGCCTCGGCCAGGTCGTCGGCGTGGAGGAACTGGCCCATAGGGTCGCCCTCCTCGCTCCGGATTGCCTTCGCCGAGGCCAGAAGTCGGGCCAGCCCTCCCGGCTTCTCCTCAGCGACCGTCACCGCCGGTCGCAGCATGGTGGCCACCCGTTCCGGTCGACCGAAACCCCATTCCTCGGCACGCCGCTCGAGGTCGGCGCGCCGGACAGCGAACTTGAAGTCCGGGCACGGCTGCACCTCGGCATCCTCGGTGAGCGGTACCGGGTTGTCCGGCCGGGCCCCGTAGACCATTGCCGTAGACAGCACCACGAGGTGGGTGACCGCGCTGTCCTCGAGCGCGGCAAGGAGGCGTTGGGCGACAGCGGGAATCGCATGCCCCGGATCGGCTCCGGCCTCCTGGGGCCGGAGTCCGGAGGCCAGGTGGACGACCGTGTCGACACCCGTCAAGAGTTGTCGAAGGTCGGTGACCGCCAGGTCGGCCGTCACGAGCTCTACGCCGGGCGCAGGCCGGACGCTTGACCGTCGATCGACGCCGACAACCTCATGGCCCGCATCGGCCAACAGGGCACAGACACGTCTCCCGACGGCACCCGTGGAGCCCGTCACCAGAATCTTCATCTCGGAACCTTGATTGTCCAGGACCTGCTTGTACAAGCCCCGCCCGTCGAAGCCCTGCAAGACGAATGTTTCGCGCGAGCCGTCGTCCGGATCATGACCCTACGATGCCCCCGTGAGCGACCACGATCCACCCGCCGGCGACCCTGACGACCCTTCGTCCAATCCCTTCTCCGGGGTTCCCTTCATGGCCGACCTGTTCCGGGCCATGGGCGCTGCCGGCCAGGGCGGTGACCCGGGGCGACAGATAGCGATGTCCATGGCCTCCGGAGACCAGAGCGAACCGAACGTCGATCCCATTGAGCGCATCGAATGGGAGCGCCTCGTGCGTGTCGCCGAGTTGCAGGTCGCCGACCGAACCGGACTCGACGTCGCCCGGGGGCATGCGCTCACGATCGAACCCGTCACACGGGCAGTCTGGGCATCACGCAGTTTCGACGCGCTGAGCCCCCTCCTGGGTCGCCTCGCCGAGACCCTCAACGAGGGTCCGGCGTTCGACGACGTCCCCGAGGGACTCGAGGACGATCCGACCGCTGCATGGATGAAGGGGCTGCTCGCCTCGATCGGTCCGCTCATGGCCGGCCTGATGTCCGGCACGCTCGTCGGCAGGCTTGCGGCACGCAGCCTCGGAACCTATGACCTCCCGATCCCACGTTCCGATGACTCACTCCTCGTTGTCGCCCCGAACGTGGCCGACTTCGGCAACGATTGGAACCTCCCGGCCGACGACCTTCGGCTGTGGGTATGCCTCCACGAGGCGCTGCACCATGCCGTGCTCGGCTTGCCGCACGTGCGCTCTGCCCTCACCGATCTCCTCACCCGGCACGCCGGCGCCTTCCGCAACGACCCGGCCCCCCTCCGGGAGCTCATGGACGACCTCGACCTGGCACCCCTCCAGGAACTCATGGGTGGCCTCGACCCGATGGCAGGACCCGAGGCCCTGATGCAGCTGCAGCAGGTGATGGTGGAACTGCAGCAGGTGATGAGCCCCGATCTCGTCCTCGGTGCGGTCCGGTCACCTGAGCAGGAGGCGCTGCTCCCCCGGATCGAGGCACTGGTCGCCGTCATCATCGGCTACGCCGACCACTTCATGGACGACATCGGCGGTCGCCTCATCGGCAACTATCCGATGCTCACCGAGGCGCTGCGCCGGCGGCGTGTCCAGACCGACGAGGCCGACCGGTTCATCGAGCGCATCCTGGGGCTGAACCTCACCCAGGACCAGGTCGAGCGGGGAACGGCGTTCGTGGCCGGTGTGGTTGATCGTGCCGGTGACGACGGGCTCCGGCAGCTCTGGAGCGACGAACGGCACCTGCCGACACCCAGCGAGGTCGACGCACCCGGACTGTGGCTGGCACGCACAGAGCTGGTCGACTGACCGGGTGCCTCGCCCCCTATACGCCTCCGTCACCCTCCTGGTCACGGTTCCACAACGGCAGTTGCCCGTCCGGCCTGTCCGAATGCTCAGGTGTCTGGATCCTGAGGATCCGGTCGAAGACGCCCGAGTGGAACATGATGGTCAGGCCCATTGCCACGAGGACCGTGATGTAGCCCACGACCGGTCGTAGCGGCAGGATCGTCGGGGCGAACGCACCCGCTGCCCAGCTCAGTTGGAACCGGCCCTCGAACCGGGCGAACGAGCGACCGTGGTTGGCATCCGGGGCGTCGCGTTGGACGAGTGAGTCGAACGCCAGCTTGGCAGCCAGGGCGCAGCCGGCCACGGCGACGGCCATGACCACGGCCCCCTCCACCGGCTGGGCCCAGGTGGCGATTGCGGCGCCCACCATCACCAGGAGCATCGCTCTGCTGATGATCTGCTCCTCGGTCACCCGGCGACGGAGGCGTGGGGCCACGACCGCTCCCATCAGGGCGCCGAGGCCTGCACCTGCCAGGACGGCACCGAAGTGCCAGGCGGGTGCACCCGGAGTGCCGAAGACGTTCTCGCCGCGGGCCAGGCCGACGGCGGCTCCCCCTGCACGGCCCACTCCCTCGAGGGCGACCCCCTCTTCGCCGCCTCGGAAGGCGAAGGCCAGGAGGAAGCTGACGAAGCCGACGGTTGCGCGCAGCATGGCTATGGCCATGGCCCCGTACAGGATCCCGTGGCGTCGTAGGTCGGCTCGCTCACCGGCCGCCAGGGGTTCCTCTGCGACCGTGACGGCCTTTAGTCCGATCGCGAAGAGCGAGGTGATGACGAAGCCCACACATGCCACCCTCGGCGGCCACTCATGGCCGACGAGCAGGGCCAGGCCGCCGATGCCTGCCCCGATCATGCTGCTCACGGCACTCAGCAGGGCCAGCTTCGAGTTGGCTTCGACGAGTTCGCCCTCGGTCCGTACAAGCTCGGGAACGACTGCGCTCTTGGCGACCGAGTAGCTCTTCTGGAGGACGAGGAAGCCGAAGGCCTCGGGGAACAACAGCAGCCCGTCGATGTGGACGGACATGAGGTACGCCAGGACCGCACGGCCCATCACCGTGAACACGATCATCAGGCGCCGGCCACCCCGGATCCGGTCGACGGCAGGTCCGATCAGCGGCGTGACGACGGCGAAGGGGGCGATCGTGAGCACCAGGTAGAGGGCGACCCGCCAACGGGCGGCGCTCGGGTCGATCGAGAAGAAGATGGATCCGGCGAGGGCCACGGCGACCATGGCGTCGCACATGGCGGACAGGCCGTGTGTCCGCGCCATCTGTTCGAACGGCTTGGCCGCTCGGCGTGGGTTGCTGGGGCGGGGTGCGGAGGGCTCCACGGGGCTCAGGTTAGGAGCCGATGCCCCCCTGCGTTCAGGTGTCCGGCAATTCGTACCGGTAGCCCACGCCCCGGATGGTGACGAGCCGCTCGGGGTGACGCGGATCGATCTCGATCTTCGACCGGATCCGCTTCACGTGGACATCGAGCGTCCTGGTGTCGCCGACGTAGTCGTAGCCCCAGACCCGATCGATCAGCACGTCGCGGGTGAGGACGCGTCCGGCGTTGTCCATCAGCAGGCTCAACAGCTCGAATTCCCGGAGCGGCATGGCCATCGCCTCGCCCCGTACCTGGACTTCGTGGCGACCGGGATCGACGGTCACGTCCCCGACGACAACCGCCACATCGGACGTCTCATCGGACGTCTCATCGGCGACGCGTGTCCCGGTGGGTGATTCTGCACGCCTGAGCACTGCCCGCATCCTGGCCACCAGCTCGCGCAGGCGGTACGGCTTGGTCATGTAGTCGTCGGCACCGATCTCGAGCCCGACGACGGTGTCGACCTCGGTGCCCTTGGCCGTGACCATGATCACGGGAACCTGCGACCTCGTCCTGATCTCCCGGCAGACGTCGAGGCCGGAGAGCCGGGGGAGCATCAGGTCCAGAAGGACGATGTCGGGAGGACTACGGTCGAACGCCTCGAGGGCGGCCACGCCGTCGGTCGCCACCTCGACCTCGAAGCCCTCGCGACGCAGCCCGACGGTCAGGGCGTCGACAAAGGACTGTTCATCCTCGACCACCAGCACCCGTATGGTGTCACTCATGGAGTGCCGGTCCATGGGGCGCCGGACCCGGGGCGAACGGGGAGCCGTACGGTCACGGTCGTCCCCTGCCCCTCTGTCGAGGCCAGGTCGACCCGGCCCCCATGGGACTGCGCGACATGGCGGACGATCGACAGGCCGAGCCCGCTGCCTCCGGTCTCCCTGGCCCGTGCACGGTCGACCCGGTAGAACCGTTCGAAGACACGTTCGAGGTCGGCAGCGGGGATGCCCATGCCCTGGTCGACCACCTCGATCAGGGCACCGGCTTCGTCGCCGACAAGGCGGACCGTCACCGCATCGCCGTCGTTCGAGTACTTGACCGCATTCTCGACCAGGTTCCGGACCATGCTCACCAGTTGATCACGGCTCCCGAGGATGTCTACGGCATCCGCGACGTCTACATCGACGGAGACACCCCGTCGTCCCGCCATCGCCCGCATGCGCTCGACCACCTCATTGGCGACACCCGCCAGGTCGACCGGTCCGACCGCCTCGACCGGCGCCTCCTCGATTCGGCTCAGGTCGAGCAGGCTTTCGACGATTGCCGCAGCACGCTGTGACTCGGTGCCGATATGGGAGGTGAGACGGGCGACAACCTCGGGTTCGCGTTCGTCGGCAAGCGTCTCGGCCAGCAGGCACAGCGCCCCGATCGGCGTTTTCAACTCGTGGCTGACGTTCGCCACGAAGTCACGACGCACTGCCTCTTGACGATGACGTTCCGTTACGTCGTCGAAGACTACGACTGCCGACGCGCCGGGGGCGGCCAGCGCAACTGCAGTGACCTCGATCAGTCGTGGCGGGCTGCCCGGCATCCTCACCTGGCCCGAGGAACCCCGACCGCCGGCTGCGGCGACCAGACGCTCGGCAACCAACCGGCCGACGACCCCGTCCTCCCAGGAATCGACGAGGGCATCCGCTGCAGCGTTGCGAAACACCGGAACCCCGGCGGTGTCGCCAACCACGACGCCCAACGGGATGCTGTCGAGTACGGCCTCGCCGACTCGGTCGGAAACAGGAAGCGGGTCCTCGGGGGCCGCCACATCCGACATGCGGCGACGGCTACCAGCCCAGGCACGAATGCCCAGGGCCAGGGCCAACACCACGAGGCAGGTCCAGAGCAGCGTCAAAGGCTCCTCCACCACCGCTCGGTCGGAAGGTCGATGTCCAGTGCGGAAGGTGGGGCGAGTGCGCTCACGGTGGCCCAGCCCTCGCGCAACAGAGTCGAGTCGAGGCCCGGGGGGAGTTCGCTCCTGGTCGGGACCAGGTCGATGTCGATGCCGGTCTCGTCACGTCCGGTCACCACTGTCTCGACACCTCCAACGTGGGCCAGGCCAGCCTGACGCAGGCCGAGCAGTTCGTCGGGATCGACGTTCGGCACGTTGAGGTTGAGGAGCATGGTGGCCGGGTGGTTGCACAACCAGTCCAGGAGCGGCCTGGCCACCGCTGCCGCCGTCGACCAGCACTGGGGGGCACCGTCGACCTGGCTGACAGCCAGCCCCGATCGGCCGTGGTAGCCGGCGACCAGTACCGCTGCAACCGTCGCCGAGTGCAGGGTCGACCTGCCGGTGTTCGGGCCGTTGTTGATCCCTGACACCACGAGGTCGGGCACTTCGCCGAACCCCCCCTGCATGGCCAGCATGACGATGAGGGCCGTCGGTGCATGGACGGCATGTGCCTCCAGGCCGTCCACCGTGACCCGCTCGATGGCCACCCGGTCGGGGTCGTCGAGGGGCCCGAGGGCAGCCGCCACGCCGCTCTGGTCGCGTACCGGGGCTGCTACGACCGGCGTGTGGCCTGCCTCACCGACTAGTGCAGCGAGTGCGGCGAGCCCGGGCGAGTCGAAGCCGTCGTCGTTGGTGATCAGAACCCGCATGCAGAGGGTCTACACGGTCGGGGCAGGGTGTACTCGGCCCATCGGGGATCAGATGCGCGTGTCCTCGTCGAAGTAGCCGAGTCGGTCCACCGGCATGACGATCGCCGAGACGACGTTGAGGGAGTGGGCCGTGACCCGTTTGAGGAACCGGTACAGCAGGGCTCGTGGCACGGCGACCATGGCGGTCTCGGTGGAGTGGAGCAGTTCGATGATCCGGGCGTCGAAATCGCGGCGCATCTCGTCGCCGCGGGCGATGTATGCACGGGCCCGGTCCTCGTCACGGGTGGTGAGGAGTTCACCCATGAGCGCGATGCGTGACGAGATCTCGTCGCGGTAGCCGAGCATCTGGTCGAGGTCCGGGGCCTCGGCCATCGACACACCATCGTCGGCGAGGTCGAAGATGTTCTTGTTGTAGTCGCCGATGCGCTCCAGGTCCTTGATCATGTTCATGAAGACCAGCACTTCGGGTGTGTCGACCCCACCGTGTACCGAGGCGTGGACCACCAGTTCCCTTCGGATCTCCATCTCGGTGACGTTGATCTGACGATCGGTCCGCCGGACCTCGTCGGCAATAGTCGCCACCGGCCCACCGGTCAGGGCGTTCATGGCCAGGTCGAAGGTGTGGCGGGCGTCGTTGATCATCCGTTGCACCTGTGCGTCGATCTGGCTGAGGCCCCCTTCCTCGGGTCTCCGGAAAAAGCTCATCACCATGGTCGTTGCCTCCTCTTGCCTGTCCAATCGGGTGTCGTGTGGGGAATGGTCATAGCCGGGTCATCCAGGGTCGTGGCGCTCATCGCAGGACCAGCACAACGAACAGGGGCAGCACCACGAACATACCCACCGTGTAGGCGACCGCCGCAGAGCGCCGCTCGACCGCCATCGACGCCAGGCCGTTGGCCAGCCGGAGCGGGATGCGGCGCAGCGACTCCAGCGGGTAGAAGACGACGATGCCGCTGATGTTGAAGAGCGTGTGCACGACCGCCACAGTGACTGCGGCGGGGCTCCCTGTGGCGAGCGCCGCCAACAGGGCCGTGACAGTGGTTCCCACGTTGGCGCCCAGGGTCACCGGGTAGATGCTTTCGAGGGTCAGCACCCCGGAGGCGGCCAGCGGGACCAGTACCGACGTGGTGATCGACGACGACTGCACCGAGATGGTGATGACCGCGCCCAGAACGATCGCCACGATCCCGGACCCGGCGCCCAGGGCCCGGTTGATGGCGACCTCGACCCGGTCGGCGACCAGGAGGCGCATGTTGACGGTGATGTAGGCGAGTGCCAGGAAGATGAATGTGAGGCCGATGACGATCAGCAGGCCACCCTTGACGTCGCCATGTGCACCGAGGTCCGTCAGCAGGTCCTTGACCAGGCCGGATGGCCACTTGACCGCCTGCTTGAGGGGGCTCTTGAAGCTGGCGCCGGAGCTGCCGATGGCGCGCTCGGTGATCCAGCCGGCGGTGCTCGACAGGTAGCCGGTCGCCAGTTCGATGGGCAGGAAGACCGCAATGGCGAGGACGTTGAAGAAGTCGTGGATGGTCGCCGCGGCGAAGGCCCGGCGGAACTCCTGATCGTGTCGTACATGGCCGAGCGAGGCCAACGTGTTGGTGACGGTGGTTCCGAGGTTGGCACCCATGATCATCGGTACGGCGTCGTCGATGCCGAGAACCTCGCTGGCGACGAGCCCGACGATGACCGACGTCGAAACCGACGACGACTGGACGAGGACGGTGGCGAGCAGGCCGACGAAGAGCCCGCCCACCGGGTTCGACACGCCTTCGAAGAGACCGTCGACGAGGTCCTTTCCAAGGGACTTGAAACCGCCTCCGAGCAGTGAGACGCCGGTCAGGAAGAGGTAGAGCAGCACGAGGACGACGAGGGCCCGTACCAGGGTGGGGACTTGGCGTGTGTCCACCCGGTCGCTGGAGGTGTCGGTCACCGGGATTCCTGTCGTGGGGCTTCGGCCGATGGTGCATCTGTCGGGGAAATCGGGGTGGAACCTAGGAAACCGAAGTGTCGCAGCGCTGGCCAGCGGCTGAACAGGAGATGAACACTCGACCTGAAGTCCCTGAACGGCCTTTACGTGGCTTTTCGCCCTGCTCTGGCATTAATGGCATCCATGGGCGGAAACCGACGAAGTCCCGGGCTGATCCCCCGGAGAAATGGAGCAACAGAACCGATGGTGAACACAGTCTGGATGGAGCGGGCAAGGTGTCAGGAGATCCCGCCGAACACTTTCTTTCCCAGCGACGGGTTGGGGGTCGAGGTCGCCAAGGCCATCTGCGCAGAGTGCGCCGTGAGCGGCAACTGCCTCGAGTACGCGCTATCCCAGCGCGTCGACCACGGCGTCTGGGGAGGCTGCTCGGAAAGGCAGCGCCGGCGGATCAGGCGGGAAAGGCGGCACATTGCCGTGGTGGCCGCCTAGGGGAACTTCGCCGGCAACCAAGCAACTTCGGCTGATCGCCGGGGGCGGTCCCCTCCCTGCCCCCGACCTGAACGGTCCCGGTACCCGAACAGGGCGCCGGGGCCGTTGCCTGTACGGGGGGTAAGCCTCAGGTGCGCTCGGAGTCTTCTTCCTCGTAGCCGAGGTCCCAGGCGATCCGGACGTTCTCGCGCTCGGCATCTCGGTTGATGCGCTCGCGGTTTCTACGGAACTGGGGGTCGTGCGGCGGGAGGAGCATGAGCCGCGCGTTGATCCGGTCGCGGAAGGACTCGATGAGCGCCCGGTCGCCGAATGTGGAGCGGATGTCCCAGTGGGGGGCGACCGGTCCCAGGTAGACGACCATCACGTCGCCGACCGGCGGCTGTGGCGGAAGGTCCTCGGTGATGTCGGTCATGGCCCGGGGCTCCTGGATCAGTGGTCGGGAGCCGCCGAGTGTACCGAGTTCAGTCGGAGGAGTCCTCGGCGCTGTCAGCTTCTACCGCGCTGTCGACTTCTACCGCGCTGTCGACTTCTGCCGCGCGGTCAGCTTCTGCCGCGCCCTCGGCCAGACCCTTCTGGAGTTCCTTCTGTGCGCGGCCCAGGTTTCGGGCCAACTTCGGGAGTTGGCTGCCCCCGAATACCACGATCGCCAGAACGGCGACCCAGATCAACTCGGTACTGCTGAGGAATGCGAGGCTTGACATGCCGTGAGTGTACCAACGAAGAATCGGTCTGGCCTTCTCAGGCGGTTTCTGCTTCCGCCGCTTCGGCGGCTGCCGCCCTGGCCAGGGCCCGCTGGCGACGGATGCGGCGGCGTTCCCGCTCGCTCATACCGCCCCAGATGCCGAACTTTTCGCCGTTCTGGAGGGCGTACTCAAGGCAGTCGGCCTGGACGACGCAACCACGACAGACCTCCTTGGCCTCGCGGGTGCTGGCGCCCCGCTCGGGGAAGAACAGGTCCGGGTCGACGCCGAGGCAGTTCGAGAACTCCTGCCAGGTCATGTCAAGGTCCGGTTTCGCATAGATGCCCATGGTGGTGAGCCTCCCGACCATCAGGCGACGCTCAGGACGCCACCGGGGCCTTTGGGGGTTACAGCGATGTAATTAGACCACCTCAGGTGCCCCAAAAGCAAGGGGAAACCCTATTTCCACAGGATTTCCGCAGCCCGGACCCGGGCGCCCCCCGTCAGCGCGAGGTGCGCAGGGTTCGTCGCTGGTCCACGAAGTCGACCAGGACGTAGTCGCCGAGGTCCTGGTTGGTCGTGAAGAACGCCCGCCCGCCGTTCATCTTCGTGACCGTCTCGATGAACCGCGTCAGGTACGGGGTGGCGTCGAGCATGAACACGTTGAGCCGGATTCCATCGCGGGTGCATCGCCGCACCTCGGTGAGGGTGCGGTCCACGGTCGCCTGCGACGGCGGATAGTTGAACACGGGGTAGCCCTGGTCGGTGATGTGGGCGGTGGGCTCGCCGTCGGTGACCATGATGATCTGGCGGGTGCCGGTCTGGCGGGCCAGCATCCGGCGGGCCAGCACGAGGCCGTGCTGCATGTTGGTGCCGTAGACGTAGTCCCAGGAAATCTCCGGGATGCGCTCCGGTTGGATCTCGCGGGCAACCTCGCTGAAGGTCACCACGCCGAGGTAGTCGCGGGGGAACTGCGTCGAGATCAACGAGTGCAGCGCCATCGCCACCTTCTTGGCCGGCAGGAAGTTGCCGCGCATCGGCATCGAGAGTGACAGGTCCAGCATCAGCACGGTGGCGACCTGCACGGTGGCTTCGGTGCGCTCGACCTCGAAGTCCTCGGGCGTGAGCTGCACCGGCGTGCCGGCACCGCTGCGGGTGACGGCGTTGCGCAGGGTGCGCTCGATGTGAAGGTTGAACGCGTCGCCGAACTCGTAGGGCTTGGTCGTGTACTCGCGTTCATGGCCGCCGCCGGTCCGTTCCATGTCGTGGCGTCCAGCCCGGTCGTGCAGGAGCCGGCGGTAGAGGTCGCCGAGGGCGTTCTGGCCGAGGCGGCGTATCGCCCGGGGCGTCAGGGTCAACTGGCCCTCGTCGTTGTCGACGAGGCCCGCCTCCTCGAGCATCCGGGCCAGTTCGGACAGCCGTTCGAGGCTCTCAGCAGACTGGTCGCCCAGCAGGTCGCGCACCCGATCGATGTCGACCTCGGCGAGCGCCCCGGGGCTCGACGCCCCCCGTAGCATCTGCTCCAACTGGTCCAGGTCGGCCAGGTCCTCGAACAGTTCCATCGCCTCACCCATGTCGAGCGGGTCCTGGCCGGTGAGGTCACGCTGCTGCTCCCAGCCCATCTGGGGGAACAGCTCGCGCAGGTTGTCGCCCAGCTGGTCCATCTGCCACTGCAGGTCCATGTCCTCGAGCAGTTGCTCGGACAGTTCCCGGATCTGGGCCCGCTGCTCCGGGGTCATGGAGTTGATCATCTGCTGCATCGCCGCCATCCGCCGGGCCATCACCTCGAGCAGCTCGTCGAGGGTCTGCGGGTTCTCCGGGAAGAAGTCGCCGAAGCGCTCCATGAACCCGTCGAAGTCGGGTACCTCGCCGACCCGGCGCTGCTCGAGCATCCGGTTCAACTCGGCCAGCATGTCCTTCATCCGGGCCAGGTCCTCAGGCGAGAGGTTCTCCATGGCGCCGGCCATCTGGTCGACCGCCTGTTGCATCAACTGCCTGCGGAGTTCCTCCAGGAGTTCCTCGAAACGCTCGGCGGCCTCGGCCGAGGTGAAGTCGTAGTCCGCCAGGCCGCGGACCTGGCCGGCGAGGTTCTCGTGCTCGATCAGGTCGAGGTCCTGCCGGCGGCGCTCTGCCGATTCCGCCACCACGTCGTCGTCGCTGCCTTCGAGTTCACCCAACGAACCCCGCTCTGTCTCCATGACTTCGCCGAGCGCATCGCGGATCTCGTCGTAGACGCCACCGAGGTCGTGCGACTCGAGCATCTCCTGACGCTGTTGGCGCAACCGCTCGAGCATCTCCCGCAGGCCCTGGAGGCGCTCACCGTCGACCTCGAGTCCGTCGCGGAGGATGCGTCGCAGGGCGTCGTTGGGGTCTCCGTGTTCGATCAGCTCGTCGCCCATGGCCCGGAGCAGGGCATCGGCGTCGAGGTCCGGCCCGGACTGGGTGCCGTCCCAGCGCGAGTAGGTGAAGCGCCTCGGCTCCCGGCGGCGTCGACGCCCCGGCCTCTCGCCCCTCACTCGCATCGCCCGACCGTGGGACCGGTCCTGCTGTCCGCGCTCACCAGTCGGCGCCCTCGGCGGCCAGGCGGCGGGCCCGGCCGATCAGGTCGAGCACCAGTTGGGCGATGAACTCGCTGGCCTCGCGGGTCGGGTCCTCGGACTGGCGCACATACACCCCCTCGAGCATGCAGGCCAGCTTGAACGTGGTCATGGCGGCGTACCACCCCAGCGCCGCGGGCTGCCGACCCGAACGCTCCGACCATCGGGCCACGGCCTCGGCACGGGTCGGCAGGTCGGGGTCAGCGTCATCCCAGCCGGCCAGCAGGTAGCCGAGGTCCATCAGCGGGTCGCCGACGGTGGCGTTCTCCCAGTCGAGCACCGCCAGCAGCCGGGTCTGGGCGTCCTGCCCGACCAACGGGGCGAACAGCATGTTGTGGCGGTTGTAGTCGCCATGCATGATCCCGGGGACCGTGTTCGACGGCCGGTTGGCGGCCAGCCAGGTGGTGACCTCGTCGACGCCGGGAATCTCCCGCTGCTGGTACGACTCGAGCTGGCCCCGCCAGCGGTCGACCTGGCGCTCCAGGAACCCCTCGAGTCGACCCAGGTCGGCGATTCCCGCCGCCTCGTGGTCGACGGCGGCCAGGGCACCGAGGGCGTCGAGCATCTCCTCGGCGATCCGAAGGGATGCCGCCGGACCACCCAGTTCTTCGGGGATCGGTTCGCCGGCGATGCGGCCGTCGACGAACTCCATGACGTAGAAGACGGCTCCGGTGACCTCCGGGTCGGTGCACAGCGCCAACGGCTCGGCGTGCGGAACGCCGGTGCCCGCCAGCGCCCGCTGGAACCGGAACTCGCGTTCCATTATCCGGTTGGCGCCGTCGACCGACAACGGCACCGCCGCCGGCCGTCGTAGCACCCACCGTTGCTCCCCCCGGTGCGCCACGAACACCTCGTTGGACTCGCCCATGGCGATGCGCTCGAAGTACAGGTCGGCACCTCTACCCAGGTCGACCTCGTCAAACCAGCGCCGCAACGGCTCGATGTGCAGCAGGCCGGGGAACGGGTCGGGGTTCAACTCGGGACTGGTGCCGTCGGCCTCGTTCACGGCGCGACCGTAGCGAGGGCCGGGCTCAAGGTTCCGGTTGGCCGTGACCACACCTCGCCCCTTAGCGTCTCAGGACACGCCAGTACCCCAGACCGGGAGCCTCCCATGCCGATCAACCCCGATGCCGCCGGATCCGTCGGCGAACCCAGCGAGTTCTCCTGGACCTCGAAGGACAGCCTGCTCTACGCCCTCGGCGTCGGCGCCGGCGTCGCCGACCCCACCGGCTTCGAGCTCGAGTTCACGACCGAGAACAGCAACGGCGTCACGCAGGCGGCGCTGCCCACTCAGGTGGTCGTCATGGGCGGTGGTCGCACCCCGGGCTTCGGAGACTTCAACCCGATGTTCCTGCTCCACGCCGAACAGCACATAACCCTCCATCGACCGCTGCCGGCCGAGGGCACCGCCATCGCCACCGGCAGGGTCGCCGAGATCTACGACAAGAGCAAGGCGGCGCTGGTCTACCTCGAGTCCGACGTGGCCGACGCCGACGGCAACCCGATGTGGACCACCCGTTCCGGCCTGTTCATCGGCGGCGAGGGCGGCTGGGGCGGCGACCGCGGCCCGGCCAACACCTGGGAGCTCCCCGACCGTGCCGCCGACCAGGTGGTGTCGTACCCCACCCGCGCCGACCAGGCGCTGCTCTACCGGCTCAACGGCGACCGCAACCCGCTGCACTCCGACCCCACGTTCGCCGCCGGCGCCGGCTTCGATGCGCCGATCCTCCACGGCCTGTGCACCTACGGGTTCACGGGCCGGGCGCTGCTGCACGCCATGTGCGACTCGGATCCTGCCCGGTTTGCCAGCATGGGCGGCCGGTTCAAGTCGCCCGTGGTGCCCGGCGAGACCCTCGAGGTGCACGTCTGGGACCAGGGCGACGAGGTCCTGTTCCAGACCCGGGCCACCGACGACCGCGTGGTGTTCGACGGCGGCGTGCTCACCAGGCACTGATCCCGGCAGCAACCATGCCGCTGCCCGAGGGTTTCCGCTGGGGCGCCACCGCCTCATCGGTGTCGGCCGACGGCGTGGCCCCCACCGCCGACTGGTCGACCTGGGAACGCGATGGCCTGGTGCCCCGTTCCGGCGCCGGAGGCGGCTTCACCAGCGACTACGCCGACGACCTCGATCTGGCGGCCAGGATCGGGTTGACCGACGTCCGGGTCACCGTCGAATGGGCCCGGATCGAGCCACGCCCCGGGGTCGTCGACTCGGGCGTGGTCGACCACTACCGCGAGGTCCTGGGCGCCGCCGGCGAGGCCGGCCTGGACACATGGGTCACGCTGCACCACACGTCGCTTCCCGGCTGGTTCGCCGAGGACGAGCGGGGCTTCCGGGACGCCTCGTCACGCACCCGCTTCTGGGCCCGTCACGTCGACCGCACCGCCGAGCAGTTCGACGACCTGGCCGCCGGCTGGGCACCCATCGAGGACCCGATCGGCTGGGCGCTGCGGGGCTTCCTACTCGGCGCCCGCCCGCCCGGCAGGCGTGACCCGGAGCGGGCCCGGGAGGCTGTCGAGGGCATCGTCGAGGCGGCCTTCGACGCCTGGCGGCTGTTGTCCTCGGGTCGCCAGCCGGTCATGGCGGTGCTGGGCCTGCCGAGTGTGGTGCCGGTCGATGCCGAGGCCCGCCCGGAGGCCCGCCTGTGGGAGTCGGTGCTCTGGGACACGTGGCTGCGGGCGCTCGGCGACGGCGAGTTCGCCCTGCCCTGGAAGACGGCCGTCGACCGTCCCGACCTGCAGCACGTCGTCGACCTGGTCGGTGTCGTCGCCGACCACCCGGTCGGCATCGACCGGCACGGGGCGTTCCACCCGTACCCAGCCGACGGTCGCACCGACGGCAGCGGCTTCTGCCCGGTGCCCGAGGAGTTGGGCGTCGTACTGCGTCGGGTCCACGAGGTGCTGCCCGACAATGAACTCGTGGTCGCCGGCACCGGCGTCGGCACCACCGACGACGACTGGCGCGACGAACTCCTCACGGCCACCGTCGGCCAGGTCGAATCAGCCGTCGCCGACGGCGTGCCCGTCACCGGCCTGTTCCACGACTCGCTGGTCGACGGCTACGAGTGGACCCGCGGCTTCGACGCCCCCCGGGGCCTCGTGACAAGGGACCGCCGCCTCAAGGAGAGCGGCCGCAACCTCAGCCAACGAATCACCGGCCACCCCCCGGACGCGTCCCTGAGCTAGCGCCGATCAGGTGCGGGCCTGGTATCTGGTCCTCGGGCCGGCGGTGTGCTTGTTGAGGCGCTTGGAGAGGTGCAGGCCCTCGAGGATCAACTCGACGGCGCTGGCGACCACGGCCGGGCCGGTGTCGTCCTCGTCGGCGAGCAGGGCGTCGATGGCCGGCTGGAGCGCCGGGATCTCGTCGGCCACCAGCACCGCATAGGCGGCCGACCCCATGTCCTCGCCGGTGGAGACGCCCTCGTGCTCGTCGAACGCCTCGACGATCGCCCGATGGGTGCCGCCCGGCACCTGCTCCCGGAACACCGACAACACCGCTGATGCGACGATGCGCTGGAGGATCTCGGCATCGCGGTCCTCGTCGAGGCTCTCGACCTCGACCTTGCCCGACATGGAGGCGGCCACGGCGTCGAGGTCCGACACCCGCGGCACCGCCACCGTCTCCTCGGAGCGCAGCGCCCGACGGACGGCGTTGGCTACGACCGCCTCGAGGTTCGTGACGCTCAGCCGCACCGACACGCCCGACCGCTGGTTGAGGTGCGGGCTGCGGCGGGCCTCCTGGCTGATCGTGGCAACCACCCGGGCCATGAAGTCGGGCACCGCCACGGTGAGGTCGGCCACGGTCGGGACCGTTGCCTCCTGCTCGACGATGTCCATCTCGACCTCGGCGTCGAGCGGGTAGTGGGTGCGGATCTGGGAGCCGAAGCGGTCCTTGAGCGGCGTGATGATGCGGCCCCGGTTCGTGTAGTCCTCGGGGTTCGCCGAAGCGAACATGACCACGTCGAGCGGCAGGCGGATCTTGTAGCCGCGGATCTGGACGTCTCGTTCCTCGAGCACGTTGAGCAGGCCGACCTGGATGCGCTCCGCCAGGTCCGGCAACTCGTTGATGGCGAAGATGCCCCGGTTGGTGCGAGGCACCAGCCCGTAGTGGAGGGTGAGCTCGTCGGACAGGTAGCGGCCCTCGGCGACCCTGATGGGATCGACTTCGCCGATCAGGTCGGCGATCGACGTGTCGGGGGTGGCCAACTTCTCGCCGTAGCGGGCATCGCGGTGCACCCAGTCGAGCGGCGTGTCGTCGCCGTGCTCGGCAACCAGGTCGATGGCTTGGCGGGACACCGGGTTCCATGGATCATCGTTGATCTCGGAACCGGCCACGATCGGCATCCACTCGTCGAGCAGGCCGGTCAGGCTGCGGATGAGACGGGTCTTGGCCTGGCCCCGCTCGCCCAGAAAGATCACGTCGTGACCGGCCAGCAGGGCATTCTCGAGCTGCGGCAGGACGGTGTTTTCGAAACCAAACACCTCGGGGAACAACGGCTCGCCCGCCCGGATGCGGGCTATGGCGTTGCGCCGGAGTTCCTCCTTGACCGGCACCGACTCCCAGCCGGAAGCCCGGAGCTCACCGAGGGTCGTGGGGTGCGTAGCTGCGGCAGGTTCGACGTTCGATCCCCTGAAGGCGGCGAGGAACCTCGTCGAGGCACCGGCCCGGGATTCGCCGGCCTTCGTGGGAAGCGTCACGATCTCACGTTACCCAGCGCCGGCTCGCCACTACCAGCCGCGGGTGGTGCAGGCCGTACGGCCGGTACGGTCCCCGCCGATGGACCTGACCGGGCCCTGGCTCGCCCACCCCGCCGACGACGCCCTCAGGCGCACCTTCCCCGACGACGACCTCGAAGACAGCGCCTGGCCCGAGATTCCGGTCCCCGGCCACTGGCGCCGGCACCCCGACTTCGCAGACGAGGACGGCCCGCTGCTCTACCGCACCCGCTTCGAGGCCGAGGCACCCGACGAGGGTCGCCGTACCTGGCTCGAACTCGACGGCGTCTTCACCCTCGGCGACGTCTGGCTGGACGGCTCCTACCTCGGCGCCACCGAGGGCTACTTCTTCACCCACGCCCTCGAGGTGACGCAGCAACTCCGGAGACAATCCGAGCACCTCCTGGCCGTCGAGGTCACCAGCCCGCCGACCCTGGGCCGCACCGAGCAGCGGAACCTGACCGGCGCCGCCCAGGGGGCCTGGAACCCCGGTGGCATCTGGCAGCCGGTCCGCCTCCGGGAAACCGGACCCGTTCCCCTCCGCTACGTCCGGGCCGTGTGCACCGACGCGTCCCCCACCGTCGCCACGCTGGCCCTGCGTGCCGTCGTCGACACCGACCGGCCCAGGGAGGTCGTCTTCCACACGACGGTGCTGGGCGTCGACCACCGCCACCAGCAGCCCCTGGCCGCCGGCGAGAACCGTGTCGAATGGACCGTGCGGGTGCCCCGACCCCGACTCTGGTGGCCAAGCGAACTCGGCGACCAACCCCTGTTCGACGTGACCCTCACCGTCACCACCGAGGACAGCATGGTGAGCGACAGGGCCATCCGTCGCACCGGGTTCCGCTCGATCCGGATGCGCGACCACATCTGGCGGATCAACGGCGAACGACTGTTCCTGCGCGGCGGCATCGTGCCGCCACTACGCCGAGACCTTTCCAGCGTCACCCCGGAATCGGCCGCTGCCGACGTGGCCCTCGCCCGTGACACCGGCATCAACCTGCTGCGCTTCGGCGCCCACGTCTCGCACCCGACCCTCTACGATGCAGCCGACGAGGCCGGAATGCTCATCTGGCAGGACCTGCCGATGCGGGGCGGGTACCACCGCTCGGTCCGCGGCCAGGCCATGCGCCAGGCCCGCGAGATGGTCGACCTCCTCGGCCACCACCCCTCCGTCATCGTGTGGTGCGGCCACGATGCACCCGACCCCGTCGACACCACCCGCCCGGCGCCCAACCTGCTCGAACAGCAACGCCCCAACTGGAACCGCACCGTGCTGGACCGCTCGATCCGCCGGGCCCTGCGCCGTGCCGACCCCTCCCGACCGGTCGTAGCCCACACCGGTGTGCTCCCCAGCCCACCCGTCGTCGAGGACGCCGCCACCCACCTACGGTTCGGTTGGTACGGCGGCCGTGCCGGCGACCTGACCGAGTTCCTTCGCCGCTCGCCCAGGGCCGGCGGTTTCGTTGCTGCGTTCGGCTCCCACTCGGTGCCCGACATCGACCCGGAACTCCTGGGACTCGACCCCGCCCGGTGGCCACACCCCGACTGGAGCCGGCTCACCGTCGACCCAGACAGCGAGATCGAGGTACTGCTGGGGCTCTTCCCACCGGACGACCACCCCGACCTCGCCACCTGGGCCGACGCCACCCGCACCCACCAGGCCGCTGTGCTACGCCTCCAGATCGAGGCCATGCGACGGCGCAAGTACCAGCCCTGCGGCGGCTTCGCCCTCGACCGCCTGTTCGACGCAGAGCCGTGCATCAGCGGCTCGATCCTCGACCACGATCGTCGGCCCAAGCCGGCCCACGCCGCCGTCGCCGACGCCTGCGCCACGACCATCGTCGTCGCCGACCCACTGCCCGAACGACTCCGCCGGGGCGCCATGCTGCTCACCGACGTCGCCGTCGTCCACGACGGCCGCGAAGACCTCGGCACGACGCGTGTAGACGCCCATCTGGGCATAGACGGTGAGACCCTCACCTGGGCCTGGGAAGGCGAGGTAGGGGCCGACTCGTCCGTCCACGTGGGCCGCATCGAGTGGCCGCTCGGAAACGCCAAGGGAGACGTCGAGTTGACACTGGTACTCTCGGCAGGCGGCGTCACCGCCGCCAACCGGTACGCCTCCACCGTCGTGGGCGTCTGAAACCCCGGCGCCCATAGGTGGCCCGCCCCCGACGGGGCCACTACCTTCTCGTCAGCGCCGGACGACCCGGCAACCGCTATCAGGAGGAACCCATGGCACAGACCACCGGCGAGCGGTACCGCGTCGCCCCGGTCCACCGCCGCGGCAGGGAATGGCCGTTCCCGCTGAACCTCTACCAGACCGCCGTCGGCCGCAAGTGGGTGATGGCCCTCACCGGCATCGGGCTGATCGGCTTCGTCCTGGCCCACATGGTCGGCAACCTCCACGTGTACGAGGGCCCGGCCCGCATGCACCAGTACGCCGAATCGCTGCGCACCATCGGCGGCGGCCTCGTGCCGAAGGGCGCCGTGCTCTGGCTGCTGCGCTTCGGACTACTCGGCATGTTCGTCCTGCACCTGCACTCGGCGATCAGCCTCAGCAACATGAGCCGCACCTCGAGCGAAGAGGCCGGACTCGTCAGCGGCGCCAAGAAGTACGCCGGCGGCCGCGAGCACATCGCCGCCACCTACGCCAGCCGCACCATGCGCTGGACCGGGCCGATCATCGCCCTGTTCATCCTCTACCACCTGGCCGACCTGACCTGGGGCTGGTGGCTTGGCGACGACTTCGTGGCCGGAGACCCGTACCACAACGTCTCCACGTCGCTGTCGGCCCTACCCGTGGCGGTCCTGTACGTCGTCGCCAACGTGGCGCTGGCATTCCACATCTTCCACGGCGCCTGGTCGATGTTCCAGAGCCTCGGCGTCAACAACCCCCGCTACAACCACCTGAAACGCGGCTTCGCCACGGCCGTCGCCGGACTGATCCTGGTCGGCAACCTCTCGTTTCCGATCCTCACCCAGATCGGCCTCATCAACGAGGACAACCGGACCTGCCAGGTCAGCGAGGTCGACGGCAATGCGTGCCTCGCCGAACAGGCCGAAGGACACGGGGATTGACGATGAGCATCCTCGACAGCACCGCCCTCGACAGCACCGCCCTCGACAGCACCGCCCTCGACAGCAAGGTCCCCGAGGGGGCGATAGCCGACAAGTGGGAGAACCACAAGTTCTCCATGAAGTTGGTCAACCCCAACAACAAGCGCAGGTTCGACATCATCGTCGTCGGCACCGGCCTCGCCGGCGCCTCAGCCGCAGCCACACTCGGCGAACTCGGCTACCAGGTGAAGGCCTTCACCTTCCACGACAGCCCCCGCCGTGCCCACAGCATCGCCGCCCAGGGCGGCATCAACGCCGCCAAGAACTACACCAACGACGGCGACTCGGTCCACCGGCTCTTCTACGACACCGTCAAGGGCGGCGACTACCGCTCACGTGAGGCCAACGTCCACCGCCTGGCCGAGGTCTCCGTCAACATCATCGACCAGGCCACCGCCCAGGGCGTACCGTTCGCCCGCGACTACGGGGGCCTCCTCGACAACCGTTCGTTCGGCGGCGCCCAGGTTTCGCGCACCTTCTACGCCCGCGGCCAGACCGGCCAGCAGCTGCTCATCGGCGCCTACTCGGCGCTCATGCGCCAGGTGGCAGCCGGCACCGTCGAGCTCCACACCCGCTCCGAGTTGCTGGACGTCGTCAAGAAGGATGGACGGGCCTGCGGGATCGTCACCCGCGACCTCCTCTCCGGCGAGGTGACCCCCCATTCGGCGCACGCAGTCGTGCTCGCCACCGGCGGCTACAGCAACGTCTACTTCCTGTCCACCAACGCAATGATGTGCAACGTCACAGCGGCCTGGCGGGCCCACAAGCAGGGCGCCTACTTCGCCAACCCCTGCTACACGCAGATCCACCCGACCTGTATCCCTGCCAGCGACGACTTCCAATCCAAGCTCACGCTGATGTCCGAATCGCTGCGCAACGACGGACGCATCTGGGTGCCCTCCGCCTCCGACGACGCCCGGCCGACCGCCGACATCCCGGAGGACGACCGCGACTACTACCTCGAGCGCAAGTACCCGGCCTTCGGCAACCTCGTCCCACGCGACGTGGCCTCCCGCAACGCCAAGACCGTCTGCGACGAGGGGCACGGCGTCGGCCCGCTCAGGAACGGCGTCTACCTCGACTTCGCCGCCGCCATCGCCCGCAACGGCCACGACACCATCTCGGAGAAGTACGGGAACCTCTTCGACATGTACCAGCGCATCACCGGCGAGAACCCGTACGAACAGCCGATGCGCATCTACCCGGCCATCCACTACACGATGGGCGGGCTCTGGGTCGACTACCACCTCATGACCACGGTCCCGGGGCTCTACTCGATCGGCGAGGCCAACTTCTCGGACCACGGCGCCAACCGGCTGGGCGCCAGCGCCCTCATGCAGGGCCTCGCCGACGGCTACTTCGTCCTCCCGTACACCATCGGCGACGACCTGGCCGGCCAACTCGGCAACACCGTCGTCCCCACAGACGATCCCGTGTTCACCGCCGCCGTCGCCGGCATCGAGGACGAGACCCGCCGCTGGCTGTCCATCAACGGAACGCGCTCGGTCGACCACTTCCACCGCGAGCTCGGTCGCATCGTCTGGGACCGCATCGGCATGGCCCGCAACAGGGCCGGCCTCGAAAGCGCCGTCTCCGAGATCTCCGACCTGCGTACCGAGTTCCACGGAGACGTGCGGGTGCTCGGCAGCGCCGACACCCTCAACCAGTCGCTCGAGAAGGCCGGCCGGGTCGCCGACTTCTTCGAACTGGCCGAACTCATGGCCCGGGACGCCCTCGAACGCGAGGAATCCTGCGGCGGCCACTTCCGCGAAGAGCACCAGACCCCCGAGGGTGAGGCCCAGCGGGACGACGACAACTTCGCCCACGTGGCGGCCTGGGAGTGGAACGGCGAGGGCGCCCCCCAGACCCGGCACCGCGAGGAGCTGACCTTCGAGACGGTGGCGCTGTCACAGCGCTCCTACAAGTAGGACCGGAAAGACAGGGAAGGAGCCGACATGTCCGGATCCCACAGCGAGACCATCAACGTCACCCTCAAGGTGTGGCGCCAGGCCGACGCCGACACCCCCGGCGGCTTCGAAACCCACCGGCAGGCCATCACCACCGACGCCTCGTTCCTCGAGATGCTCGACCTCCTCAACGAAGAACTCAACGCCGCCGGCCAGGAACCCATCGCCTTCGAGAGCGACTGCCGCGAGGGCATCTGCGGCACCTGCGGCGTGATGATCAACGGCCGCGCCCACGGGCCCCAGAAGGCCACCGCCACCTGCCAACTCCACATGCGCGAGTTCCGCGACGGCGACGAGATCGTCATCGAACCGTTCCGAGCCACCGGGTTCCCCGTGATCCGCGACCTCGCCGTCGACCGGTCACCGCTCGACGCCATCATCGAGGCCGGCGGCTACATCTCGGTCAACGCCGGCGCCGCCTCCGACGCCAACCTCACCCCCATCCCCAAGGTCGTCGCAGACGAGGCCTTCGACGCCGCCGCCTGCATCGGCTGCGGTGCGTGCATCGCCGCCTGCCCCAACTCGGCCGCCCAGTTGTTCACCTCCGCCAGGATCGGCCACCTCGGCCTGCTGCCCCAGGGTCAGGCCGAACGCTGGAGCCGCACCGAGGCCATGGTCGAGACCATGGAGGAGTTCTTCGGGTCATGCACCAACCACGGCGAGTGCACCGAGGCCTGTCCGAAGGAGATCAGCCTCGACTTCATAGCCCTCATGAACCGTGACTACGTGAAGGCCAAGGTCAGGAACAGGACCCTCGCCGCCCAGCACTAGTCCTGGACCCCTGACCGGGGTGCCCTTCTGTCGGCTCTGTCCGACTGACCGATGCCGGAGCCTGGGTCTGGCACTGCCACATCCTCAACCATGTCGAACGCGACTCCGGCATGTTCGACATGGTCACCGCCCTCATCGTCGGGGAGGCATGAGGCCCGCTACCGGAATGACCATTGGGCGGAATCGGCCCATACACGATTGACAAGCCGCCGCCGCGGCGCGAGAGTGATATTGGTCACCCCGCCGACGAGACGGGGGGCTGATCGACACGGTCTTATGTCCACGAGTGACGGGAGGCTGAACGTGCGATCCGACCGGTTCGAGGGACGGTGTCGAGCCCCGCCCGGCGGGTGA
>Ga0208132_1000158_pt1 | contig 31690 bp, 27 predicted proteins | sample ETNtaG_16_FD_185785 | JGI IMG/M metagenome (GOLD analysis project Ga0208132, IMG submission 185785) | Marine microbial and viral communities from oxygen minimum zone, Eastern Pacific Ocean - ETNP201406SV199 (SPAdes) (version 2) | ecosystem: Environmental > Aquatic > Marine > Oceanic ... | reverse complement strand
CGTTTACAGCAATAGCAGAAATCCCACCTGTAAAAAGCATAATCGTGTCGGGTTCTTCAATTGTAAAAGAATCCATCGCAAAAACAGATATCGAATCCTGCATCATAGCTAATCCCTGCCCTGTCCCCAGCCAGACTGTACTACTACTGTCTCCCTGGAGTTTGATTTCAGAAATGACATTGCTTTTTAGTTCGTTTATACTTTCAGTTGAATCCGATGCTGTTTTTTCTAATGAAAAACTATTTGGTGTAAACCCTTGAGAAAAAATGACCCCAATGAATAGGATTAAAATAAAAATTGGTTTTATGTGCTTATACATCATTTTATATGAATTTCGTGAATCCATGGTTCACTTTCTTCGTTTGAAAAATCTTTTGCTGTAAAAATCCAATGATAATCGCCCTTTTCTGCCGTAGAGGGAATCCTAATTGTCATGGAATATATTCCATCCCCTTTTTCTTCATCCCCGCTTATGTCATCATAAATAGGGATATTTTCCTCACTTCCATCATCAAATAATTCGATATAATTTCCTTGATACATAAAAGAATCCAATTGTACATGGTACGTCTTAAATCCCGCAAAATTAATGTCTATTAAACCATTTTCATCATCAACTTCACATTGTATTAATTTTTCCTCAGATGGAACCGTTATCGTATCAGAATCAGCTATAATAACATTAACAATACGAGGGGGAAGATTGCCAATATGAAAAGAATCAGAAACTGTTATGACATCCGGAAAGTAATAAGCACCCAAGTCTATATATACATACCCTTTTATAGAAACTGGCATTGAGTTCATTAGTGAATCCGAATTTATATTAAGAATCTTAATAGAAAAAATATCATCATGAGCAATAATATCACCTCCTTTTCCAGAATCGTTTAATCTTATAGTATCTGGACTAGCAAGGGAGTCAGATCCGTACCAGAGAACTAATACAGAGTCGAGTGAATTATTTAAATAAGTTGGCTGGACCAGCGCTGAAAAATAAAGCTGGTTTGCAAATTGAAGGAATTCAAATTGGAGTTCCTGGATGGGATCTTCAGGTTCGGAAGATTCCGGAAGTTTTGAACAGCTCCAAAAGAGAAGCATAACCAAAGTGAAAACTGGGATTCTCATGGGACGAAGATAACAAAAGTGCTGTTTTATTTCAATCATTGGTTTCTAAATTATAGATATAGTGCGTTAACAGGGTGCCCACTTGCCAAAGGCTTCTTGGTGAGCAATTTGCTGGTACGTCCTGGTGCGTATGCCAGAAATTGGCAGACCGATTAGGATACTCAAAATCAATTATATCCACAGCTGGTATCTGGGCTTTTTCCCATAAAGGTACATGATCATCATACACAGCATATCCCAACCAATTTTTAAAAGCAGGCAAACGCAAAGTTTCAGCCTGCTTCCAAAGTGCTTTTACTAATTCAGGGTTTTGGCGGTATGAGTTTCGTTCGATAGAAATGTTTAAATCGATATCGCCAACCATATCTAGAATAATCCCGTTCTCAGGTTTGGAGAATGGTAAATTATCAGCGAAGTATGAAGATCCCTTTGCATAACTTTTTGGTTCACCCTCCTTCCCCAAATCTTCACCATCAAAAAAGACGATAGTCACAGCAATTGGTGGCGGACTTTCATGAAATAATCTGGCGAGCTCTAAGAGAACTGCAACTCCGCTGGCACCGTCATTCGCTCCCAGAATTGGGTCCTGTCTAAGTTCCGGATTTGGATCTCTGTCAGCCAAGGGTCGCGTATCCCAATGAGCACCTAGAAGTGTATGGTGATTTGATTCCTGTTGAAAACGGCCAATAATGTTGACAAGATCAAATGTGTCCTTATCCACGGTCACCTGAAACGGCTGGGTAAATACTGTGTCTGCAAAATCGCTTAAAGTTTCTATGAGATAATTACGGCAGGATTTATATCCTTCGGAACCGGGGTTGCGCGGACCAAAAGAACACTGTTTTTCTAAAAACTGAAAAGAATTATCTCCAGAGAAATCGGATGTCTTCGGATTACAGCCGGCAAGAGTCATCATCGCAGGCAGTAGAAACATGAGATATACGGTTAAAGCAATAAACCGAAAAAAAGAGAACTCAAAAAGTTTATTCTTATTTTTCAATTTTCGTTTCAAATTATTCTATCCACTGATTGCAATATTGATGTCAAAACCAAAATCTCTATCAATTTTTCTCCCTGTAGTTTTTGAATCGCTTTCACGATATTCATAAATAATTCCGCCTGTCACATTCCTGCTGAATGAGTAGGAAATTCTCATTCCTGTTTTCCACCCTGAAGTAAAAGCCTGCTGAGCAAAATTTTTACTATCCCCCGATGCAAACGTCTCATTTTCATTCATATCATAATTTAAGGTAAAATTCATATTATTCTGCACATTCCAATCATCCATAAATGGCAATGGAATAGTAAATCCGCCTTTGTGACTATAGCTTGCACTGGCACTCCAGGTTTTTTCAACCTGAAGCGATAACCCCGATGGTTTTTTATCCAATGATCTATTGTAATTACTGCGAATATTTAATGATATACCTTTACTCAATGACATAGTAATCCCGACTAATGGAGAAAATCCTGCATTGATTTTGCCTTGTTTTTCATATTCTTGATAGGCAGAGTCAGACAAAAATGTACTTAAGTTCATAAAACTGAGTTTAGGGATATCCTGACCTTCAAATTGCCAGGAGCGCGTCTCTTTACCACTGAACGCATGTTCAAGTGATACCGTTTTCGCAATTTTATTAATCAGAGGCAGTTTTTCAAGACCGCTTATGCGCATACTCCACCCAACGAAAGGAAACCCTTGGTCCATTTTTTCCCCAAAAGCTAAATAATCTCTTGACATTGATCGCTGCTCAACCCCTGACCCGCTGATTGTTGTAGATATATTTTCTGCAAAATTAAGGCTGAGAGTAGTTTTTTTTGTCAATTTTAATCCTGACCGAAGAGTAATATCCTGCTTGTGATCCCGATTCCCCGTATTCGTCCCAACATTTTCAGCATTGGGCAACCCATGATCAGGCAGCCAGCCAAACTTATAGCCAGTTGGAACTGTGCCAAGAATTCCATTGCCAGTTCTGTTTAAGTTTTCTGTATATCCAAAACTGATGGGATCAATCCTTCCGATCATCCCATGTAGAAATGTTAAAACAGAATTGCCTTCTTTATTGGATTCTTCCTCCTTTTTGGAATTATCATCTGAACGGCCTCTTTTCCGCCCTCTGGAACCGGAGCTCCCTTTTGACTTAGGGGGTTTATACACCAGTTCAAAAATTGACGATGGAGAAATTGAAATATTTGATGTAAACCGAAGCTGGACCCCAATATTTGCCATGTCGTTTGCCCGGTCAAAATCCCAGCGGTAACCTGCAGAGTAATTGAAACTCGGTTTAAGCCAGGTAAACAGTTCAGGGGAGAAAGAAGTGGTCAAATTTTCCGTTACATTAGTCACGATTCCTGGATCCAGTTCCTTAATGGCCATCCACACGTATCCTCTGTAATCATCCATGTCACTCTTGGCTGTCTGGTTATATTTCATTGTTAGATTGTTCAGAAGTTTGTAATTCAAGCCAAAAGACCTGTTGAGCCCCAGGTTATAATCATCCGGAGTTTTTGTACCAACACGTGTATATTTCTGCACCAGTTTCTCACTGAAATCAACACTTGTATTTACAGAACTTGGTGTGTAATACAGTTGAATATCGCTCATTTTCGTACCAAGCCACGGCAAGAAATGTAACCATTTCAAAGGATGGAAATAATTGTTCCTGCCAAAAGATAAAGCATAACTTAATCTTCCAGAATAGGATTCATGCAGTTCTTCAGCCATGATTACATTGGACTTTTTCGTTCTGGATGCACTAAAATTACTCTTCAAAGCATCCAGCGTATACTTTATCAGTTTATTGTCGGATTTCCCCGCCTTGGAAACAGATGTGCTCAAACTGACCACTTCAGATTTTGTAAGGATGGAATCTGGAGGCGCATCTGAATCAACTAAAACATCTGTCCCCGGAAAATATTTTGGACGGTTTACAGTATTGGAATAAGAACCATTCAAAGGAATGCTGATCCCCAAGAATTTTGGCAACAGTTTCTGGAGTTGAAGGGTAGCATTCAGGCGTAAATCTTCACTTGTGCTATTTGATCCCAATCTCTGCTGAAGTACATGAAAATCTGCGTCCTTCCTGCTGTAAGATAAAGTAGTATTTCCAAGATCAGCCAGATTAAATTTTGACTGAACCCGCATTGCGATTCCCCTATCTTTTTTTACCCCGCTAAGACGCAATTCGTCAATCCAGACCTCCCCGGTAACTGGCAAGACAGAAGTATTTTTTACTCCTACATTAAAATACTGAATCCTTGATAAGGAGGGAGAACCATGAAGAATTATTTTCTTCCCGGTTGGTTTAAGATTTTCTTGGTTCCTAAATATGTACTCTCTTATTTCTGTTCCATCAGAACCCACCTGAATCTGAAATGTATCCGAGTCGCTGATATATTCCACGTTTACCGCGGATTGAAGTTTTAACTTGGTAAGCCAGTTTAAGTCAAGATCAATTGAATTCCGACCTTCCTCTTCATCCCAACCTTCAAACACTGGTTGAGTGATTTCGTAATAATCATTTCCCAATCCAAAACGAAGAAAGAAATAGATGTCCGTATCTACATCTGTAATATGCCCTAAACTTGTACCATACATATACATTTTCATCCGGTCATAAATCAGGTAACTATTCCCACTGTTTGTATAAAGGGTTTTTTTTGCAGCTGCTTTGTATCCACCTTCAAGATTTGAAAATTTCAATACCAGAGATTGTTCTTTAGACTGTATTTCATTAATTGGATCATATTCACCTTTCACTCCTTTGGGGGGGATATAATCTGCATTATCTTCGGTGTTAACAATTGCAATGGAAAAAACGCTGTCGGCTCCAGTTTGATTGAAAGTTGAGGAAGAATCTGGTGCAATTCCCAACTCTTGCCATTCATTACCAACAAGTTCCATTCTCGCAATCTGAAGGGTGCTGCTTTCCTCCACTTCAGTCCAGACTAAGCGAAGGGAACGAATTTCATTCCACTCAACATCATTTATCTTCTCAAAATGACTCAGAGGAATGCGATAAAGTCTCCAACCAGTATACATACCATCTTTTTCAGTTTCACCTGCAAGATAATCTTCTTCTTCTTCGGTGAACACCTCAGGATCTAAATGAAAACTCTTTGTAAAATAGGCATCTGTTTTATCAAGAAACCCGGATCGGTCCAAATCTTCCGTATCAGGATATTTTCCGCCTTCCTGGATTTGGGTTCCTGTTCCATTTCCTTCCGTACCATTCACATGTGAATAGTCGGTACTTCCTTCAGAATAACTCCAATTATCTCCATTCATATCCCCTTCTGCCTCTGCATCAATATCCTCATCAATTTCTCCATCACCATCGTCATCTACTCCATTTAATAACTCTTCATCAACTTCTCCATCACCATCATCATCTGATTCAAGGCAGCCTCCTATTCCATCCTCAAATTCATCAGGGCATCCATCCACTCCAACGTCTTCATGGTCCTCAAGAAAACCATTTCCCAAGGTTAGTCCCGCTTCCGGAATATCTTCCGTGTCCAGAATACCGTTTCCATTCCTGTCCTCGCTGATTTTACCTAAATCTACTGTTAATTTCCCTTCTGTTCCTTTTAACCAAATTTCAAAAAATTTACTTTGGGTCTGGTCATAATCCCCTGAATAAAAAGAAGAGGTTATCCCTGACCATAACAAAGTTTCTGGAACATAGTCCTCATCCTGATGTGGTTTGGGCTGATGATGGATAACTAAAATATCTGTCTTTTCATTATGGGCCAGTTGAGAAGTAGATTGATTGGGCCAAACGTCTTTCGTCCAAACCTGTTCAAATGGATTGTACCAGTACATCCTGGCCCGATACCGCTGAGGCCAGGACTTTGTTAAATCAGATGAATCCAAGGGAGCAGAAGATTCCTTCCACTGTCGGCGCTGTACGGGGATATAGGTGGTACGTTTTGCTCCTTCAAAATCATCAATAAAAGCAACACCATTTGGGTCCCCTGTTTCCGCATTGTTCACTGGGTTTGGATTTGGCAGTACCTGTGCAAATTCTCCTTCCACTGAGAACGTGGATAATTTTTCTGTTTCGATGATGGGAAGTTTATCCAAAACACGGGTCAAACCATCCAAATCAAATTCAAACCGGCCATTTAAATCCCAAATAAAATTCCGGGTTGGTTCGTATCCTACCTCTATTTTTTCATTTATAACTGATTGATCGTAGTACAATGCTGTAGCACCAAGGAAGGAATTATCACCAAAATCCATTTGAGCCCTGGTACCAATTATTACTTTCTTATCAAAGGAAACCAATTCATGTTTATCGTAGAGAACCCTTACGCTGGCATTGGGATCTGCGGCGGTTTCTCCAAGTACAATTGTGCCGGAAAAATAATCAATTTGGTAATCTATACCTCTCGTAAGTGGAATTCCGTTCAAAAGGACTTCCTCACTTCCTTCCACCAACATAAACCCCAGGTTAATTGTAGAACTCTGGTTGGAATAATCCGCTTCAATGGTAAAACGGCTATCTCCATTATAATCTGTACTGATGGTGGATGTGTACATTTTCCCTTCCCCCAATACCTCTGACAAGATTTCGTTCAAATTTCCACCAAAAAGAGAATCTTCCGATACAAAAGGCAGCAAAGCGGGAAAATGTAATTCACCAGAAATTAAATTCACAATATTGGGATTATTCATATCAATAATTTCGTCCGGCTGTCTTGAACCATTCTCGTTGAGACTGTCCAGTCCAAACCGGTTTAAATAGGGGATTCCCAGCGGATCCCTATCACTGGGAGGTGTAAGACGGTCATTGACAATTCGTACTGCAAATCCTTCCTGATTGATATTGGTCGTTCCAAGGTAATACACATTCTTGAACATGAGGTCCCAGGTGGGATGATTTGGGTGTGGAGATTGGGGTTTGATCATTTTCAGTGATAAGGTGCTGTCATTTAGAGAAATGCCATGCCCAATAGTCATAACTGTATCTTCACTAATCTGATCTGTCAATACATAATGACATCCCAAAATTTCATCGAGACTCCGAGTCCGTAATCTGATATAACCCAAGTCCTCGCTTAAGGTGTAATCAATATTCCGCTCCAGTCTAAGAAAATTTCCATCTTTATTTTTATCCTCTTCAAAACCGGAGTCAGAAGGGTCAATATGAGCGACACCTATATCTGCTCCAGGGTTATTGGTCATATCCAATTTGTACAATTCAAAACTCGTCACCTTCAGGCTGCCTATCCTGTGCAATCCATTAATAAGAGGAAAAAATGACGGTTGAATGACATTCTGGACTGTGTCCGGTGTTCCATTTCGGAACCATTCATGTATGAAAAAATACTGGTTTTTCACATAATCGTAGTCCTTAATTTTCTGAGTCTGAGATTGAGATCCTCCTTCCCATGCCTGCTGTTCTTTCTTAGTCTGTTCAATGGAAGCAATTGTTGTAATGTCCACTGGACCAAGCTGTGAAATGGCCTTGAGCCCATACAAACCTTTATTTGTACCAGAAAAAGTGACATATTGTGTAGAGGGAAGAGAGAGGGAAATATTTCCCGCTTCCATTTTTTGAAGAATATCGTCCTCTGCTCCCTCATAACTGATTCGAATGTTGTTTTCAAAATCAAAATCCCGTTCGGAATCCTGGTCCATGAAAACACTAACCCTGTCCCCGACTTTTCCTTCAATATTAAAATTCTGTTTTTGATCAAATTCAATATGCGTGCTTTGAGTTTCGTTTATACTTGACCGTACTAACTCCTGATCCTGAAAAATCATTTTACCGGAAATATTCACATTACCCCGAACTCGAAGAGAGGCCCTGCCCAATTTCCCAAGTTCTACCCCTACAACTTCAAGAGTTTGGCTCTTTCGCTTGGAGTCACGACCACGGCTCCCCTCACCACCCAGGGATACGGTTTCAATAAATTTCAAATGACGGTTGATGTACATATTTTCCCTAAAATACCATTCTACAGGTGCAGAAAAGGGGACTCTTATAATCTCTCCATCCAGTGTTTCTGTAAAAGTAATGTATGACCAGTCTGAATCAATTGTAACGGTTACATTTCGTTTACCGTAATTACCATTGAGAAGACCAATTGGATGATACAATGTGTCACCTGACCATCCAATAGGTCGGGGTATCTCTGGAAAAGGATTCACGACCAGCGGTGAAATAGGATGATAACTTGGGGATAGGATATAAACAGAATCAGCTGTCTGTCCCTGCAGAATAAAATCATTCCCCAGAATCATTATGAAGAAAAAAATGACCAACCGCCCTTTTTTCAAAGGTATTCTCCTTATCTTTACTATCGGTTTTCTATTGCCCTGCACTTATTGCAGGGAATCTATTAACAGTTGGTCTAAATAGTATTCCTTATGTTGTTGATTGATCTGAAATATATTCTCTCAGGAGTATACGAAATTTTTTCATTGCAAGTCCACGATGACTAATTTTATTCTTTTCACCGATAGAAAGCTCAGAAAATGTTTTTTCCAGCTCTGGAACAAAAAACACAGGATCATATCCAAACCCGTTTTTCCCTTTCGCAGATTCTCCTATTATTCCTTTTATTGTTCCTTCTGTCCAGAGTTCCCGATCTTTATCAACAAATGAAATAACCGTCCGAAATTGTGCCTTGCGGTTTTCCAAAGGGATATTCTCCATTTCAGCAAGTAATTTATTCACATTATCCTCATAAGTGACGTCTTCTCCAGCATAGCGGGCAGCATAAATACCAGGAGCTCCATTCAATGCTTCAACTTCCAAGCCCGTATCATCAGCAATAGCAGGCAATTGTGTAAGGTTATGAACAGTTTTGGCCTTGATCATAGAATTTTCCAGCAGAGTTTGCCCCACCTCCTCAATCTCTCCAATAAAGGGAAAATCGTTTAGGGAAAGAATTTCTACCATAAATTCCGAGAGAGCCTCTTGTAATTCTTCTCTTTTATCCCTATTGTGGGTAGCAAGGACAATTGCCTGAATTTCCTTCATAATAAAAAGATAGGGGAAATATCATCCAGAAACAAGCAATTTTACCCATGCTTCACACGGTGATTTCAACCAATTTTATCATAATTAACCTATGTCTTTTCCCTATATAACATTCATTTTTCACTTTAAATTATAGCCACATGAATTAATGAAGGAGTAATAATTATGTCAGAAAATATTATACCGCTTGAAAAACCAACCATCGAGTCCATTTTTAAACAGGCATTCAAAACTATGGTTGATCAAATAGTTGTATGTGTTGTAAACACGGTTATCTTTGGGTTTGTCTGTGTAATACTTTGTGTCACCATCATTGGTATTTTAGCAATACCGGCAGTGGTTGGTGGATATACAGAGTCTATGATTCGCGCAGCGCGGGGTGAAAAAGTAGAAATCGGTGATTTTTTTAAGACTGGTTTCAATAAGTTTGGTACACTGTTGGGTGCAGGAATTCTATTTTTTTTCGGTGTTGCAATCGGATTAATCTGTTTTGTTCTACCAGGAATATATTTAATGGTACGCTGGTTTTTTGTGACTCAACTCATTGTAGATAAAAATGCTGGAATTTCTGAAGCATTTCAACAATCTGGTAAAATGGTATCTAGTATATTCTGGGAAGTACTGGCTGTTTTTATTTTAATCTCAGTAATTGAAGCAATGGGTGGTGCGATCTGGATAGGTCTTCTTATTACGATCCCTTATGTCGCACTGGTATCTGCTCATTACTATTTAGGACTTTTCCTGGAAGAAAAAGATCAGATTGAGGATGATGAGTAGTGTGACCGATCTTTCCCTGAAAACAGGAATTAAATTTATTTTTTAACCTTATTTGTGATTCAGAGCCTAAACAACAAAAAGAGGATAATTATGCAATCATTGAATATCATTCTATTGTCCCTGTTCCTTGCAATCGGATGTTCCGGGTATCACCACCACAGTTACGACCGGGATTACAAACACAGAATTATCAAAGTGATCCCTGAAGAGCGAGGAAAAGCTGTTACTGTAATGGTTCATCACAAAGGAAAACTCACTCCCAGAGAGCAAAAATTCCTTCGGAAACATTTCCGTAAAAAATTTGGGCACAAAAAACGCCGTCACAATAAAAACAAAGTAAAAGTTGTATTCGTACTCAAGTAAATTAAAACGAATTAAAAATGAAAAAAGGAATTGTAAAAGAATACGACCCTGATCGGGGTTTTGGTTTTATTCAAGGAGAAGACGGTGAAGATTATTTTCTACATGTCAGCGGTCTTCGGGAACACATGAAAGACAAGGGATTAAGAGAAGGTCAGCGGGTGTTGTTTGACGTAGATTTTGACATGAAAGGAGACCGGGCAATAAACGTAAGGATAGAATAATAATTATTTTACCATGAACTCCTTAATGATTTTCATGGCAGTAACGGGAATTTTATGCTTCTCATCATAGGTTTTCATCACAACTTCACATCCCAATTCCTTACAGATTTTCATTGATTCAATCCCTCGTTCTACAGGGACAATCTCGTCTTTAGTCCCGTGTAAAATTAACATGGGAAGATTGAATTTAACCGGTTCAATGTTCAGCATCTGTACATTTTTTCTGCTCAGGAACCCTGCAATGGACACAATGCCGTTAATTTTATGTCTCATAAGCAAACCTGTACCAACCGAAAGGGTTGCCCCTTGGGAAAACCCTAATAAATAAATTCTTACATCATCTTTTTCCTTTCTTCGAATCAAGTCTACTATTGTTTCAAGCAAAGAGATTGTATCCAAAACCTCGTCAACGGATTTAGGTTTATTATCAAACCATGAATATCCTTTTGGGATTTGACGTGCCTTAAATGGTGCCCGTGGAAAAATCCACAAGGAGTTAGGTAACCTCACACCGATAGAGACGGGAATCAGTGAATGTTCATCTCCGGTCCAGCCATGAAGCCCAATGACTATAGTTTCGCATTTTTCCCCAAACTGTTTAAACTGAAATTCAGTGTCGGGTAATTTAGACCTTAGATCAGGATAGTCTTGTTCGCTCATATTCCTCCATTCGTTTTACAAAATCGTCCTCGTCCACCGCACAAAGCAAAGGGCTTATTTCTATATTTTCTTTTAGTGTACAGTAAGGTTTTGGCCCATAATCGTGACCCGGATATATAAGCGTATCTCCAGGAAGAATCAAAAGTTTTTTGTAAACAGAACGGTATAATTGACGAGTGTCAGATCTCAAGCTGATTGTCCTGCCAGTCCTTCCAACGAAAAGGGTATCACCGGTGAAAAGGATATTTCCCATATGAAAACAAAGGCTGTCATCATAATGACCCGGTGTGTGTATCACCTCTATATTCAAATTCCCGGCTTGAATTTTGGAATAGTCATCCACACCCTGGATATTTTCTCCACCAATCCCACTAACCGAATCTCTAAAAATGATTACTTTCAGATCGGGGAATGAACTAATTACCTCATCCAAATAGGAAATATGATCCCCGTGGGTATGGGTGATAAACACTGAAGAAATTTTATGAGACACATTGGAGGAAATCTCCCGGAAAGGTACTGACGCATCAATAAGAAACTGGGTATTTGTCTTTCCACAGGTAACCAGATATGTAAAATTATCATCGAAGCCACCCTTGAACGACTGAACTTTGAAATCTGCTTTCTTCATAATGTTGGAATTTCCATATACTTTTACCCGAATTGATAGTTATTTTCTCAAAGGATATCCCATCTAATTAAATTGAACTTAAGGTAAGTGAATTATGAGTATGAAAAACTATTCAATGAAAAAAACAGGAATTGTTGCCATCATCTGTGGACTTGTAATCTGGGCGTTATATTTAGTTAATATCTTTTGGTCATTTTTATTTTCCCATCCATTTCTTGGGCTTGCATTAGTGGCAATTATCGGTGGTCTCGTCATTCTTATCCTCGATATTTATAAGGAGAAAGAAAAGGATAAAGAAAACGAACCATTCAGGGGAATTGAAAAATGATAATCAGCACATTAGAACAAATAGTAGGGTATAAAATAACCGAATCTCTAGGAGTTGTAGCCGGTAACACAATACGTGCTCGACACTTGGGAAAAGATATAGTCGCTGGATTACGAACAGTTGTAGGTGGAGAAATTAAGGAGTATACAGGAATGCTTGCAGAATCACGAGAACAATCCATACAGAGAATGATCGAAAAAGGGGAAGAACTGAATGCTGACGGAATAATTGGCGTTCGATTCCAAACATCAATGATTATGAGTACAACTGCCGAATTGCTTGCTTACGGAACAGCAGTAAAACTTCAAAAAATATAAGCAGTACTATACATTTTTAAAATTAGAAATCCTGTAGAAAAAATCCCGCATTTTTCACTTCCACTGTGATTATTTCATAAGTTTATCGGTTTTCTTATGATACCTGCCGAAATCATAAAACAAAAACGGGACGGAGCTCACCTTTCGAAAGACCATCTCTGTGAATTCATCCAGGACTATGTGGAGGGATCAATTTCTGATTATCAAATGACAGCACTTCTCATGGCTATATTTTTCAATGGTATGGATGATGACGAACTTTACTCACTGGTTGATATTATGGTCAACTCTGGAGAAAAAATGGATTTTTCCAATCTTGAGTGTTTCGTGGCAGACAAACATAGTACTGGTGGAGTAGGAGATAAGGTGTCCATCATTCTGGCTCCCCTTTTAGCCGCGGCAGGATTGGCGATACCTATGATCAGCGGAAGAGGGTTGGGCCATACTGGCGGGACCTTGGATAAATTGGAAACTATACCGGGTTTTCGGGTAGATCTTTCCTTGACGGAATTTCGGAAAGCAGTAGAACAAACAGGGATTGCAATGATTGGACAAACAAATGAAATTTGCCCTGCTGACCGCAAAATGTATTCTCTCCGAGATGTTACTGGAACGATAGAATCAATTCCACTCATTTGCAGTTCCATTATGAGCAAAAAGATTGCAGAGGGAATACAAGGCCTGGTTCTGGATGTGAAAATTGGAAATGGCGCTTTCATGAAAAAAATGGAGGATGCTAAAACGTTAGGAAATATGCTCAAACGAATTGGCGAACATTTCGGGATTACTACTGATATCGTCTATTCCAGCATGAATCAACCTCTGGGTACAACTGCAGGTCTTTGGTGTGAGGTCAAAGAATCGATTAATTCATTAAAAGGAAATGGTACTGATGACACAATGAAGATCACCTATGAACTTGGCTCCCGCCTTCTTCTACAGGCAGAAATTTCAAAAACACGGGACGAGGCTATTTCATTACAAAAATCAATCATTCAATCCGGTAAAGGATATGAAAAATTTCTTGATTTGGTGAAAAATCAGGGTGGATCTCAAAAAGAAATTGAACAGTATACAAAACTCCATTCACCCCAACACACAAGGGAAATATCAGCAAACCGATCCGGTTTCATCCAGAACATGGATACATACACAATTGGACTGGCAACAGTTACCCTCGGGTGTGGAAGGACAAAAATAACAGACCCTGTTGATCCAACCGCAGGTATGGAATTTCTAAAAAAAACGGGTGAAAAAGTTCAAAAAGGCGAACCGTTAATCCGGTGTTTCAATTCTGACAAACCAAAACTTCAAAATACCGTGAATAGGCTGGAATCTGTTTTTCAGATAGGAGAAAAACAAATATCCCATCCCTTGATTTATTAATGTATCATTTAAGATCTGCGGTGGATTTTACAATGATGTGTTGGTTCTGTTCCTTTTATAAATACTTCCGTCTCCACTGGACATACAGAAACCGGTCTATTTTTACTCACACTACATATTTCGAATTTGATAATACCTCCCGGGATTTTAAAATCATTCCAGCTAATCCCCAAATTCTTATGTGCCTCCCGCATAAAATTGGCCCATGCTGGTAAGGCCGCTGCAGTTCCGGATTGTTTCTCTCCCAGGCTTACAGAATAATCATCAACTCCAAACCAAACACCAGCAACAATATTCTTTGTAAAACCGACAAACCAGGCATCACTGTAACCCTGTGTAGTACCAGTTTTACCAGCAGCAGGATGATAAAAATGATATTTCCACCTGGCACTGCCGCCTGTCCCCTGGTCCATGACCGTTTGCATCAAGTTAGTCATGAGATAAGCAGTTTCCTCACTGAGTACCTCTTCCTGGTCTGGTTCATATTCTTCAATGATATTTCCAAAACGGTCCTCGATCCTAAGAATTCCTAATGGTCTGGAATAAACACCTTTATTGGCGAAAGTGCCATAGGCACTGACAACTTCGATTGGGTATACTTCCGATGTTCCAAGAGAAATAGCATCCACAGCACGGATATTTGTTGTAATCCCCATACGCTGGGCAGTTTTTTTTACTTCCACAGCTGGGACCAGCTCCTGGACCAGCCGCACAGAAATGAGATTCAAAGATTTTCGTAATCCCTCCCTGAGAGTAGTCAATCCACCTGTACTACCATCGTAATTTTTTGGCATCCACTTTTCCCACTCACCAGTTACATTCCGTACATTCAGCACTACCGGCTGATTTAAAAGTTGTTTGGTCACAGGATACCCGTTATCAATGGCAGTTGTATACACGAAGGGTTTAAAAACAGAACCAGGCTGGCGGCGGGCCTGAACCGCACGATTAAATTGATCATGATAATCAGGACGCCCTCCAACCATAGCAAGAATATGTCCGGTTTGTGGATCAAGAGCAATAAGAGAAGCCTGAACCAATAATTTACCGCGTAGTTCTTTGTAGAGAGGTATCGAATCTTTCATCATCATTCTTACGGTGTCTTCTGGATGAATTCCAAAATAGGCCAGCCGGGAGAATTCTTCTTGGTTCTCAAACAATCGGTTATTTAGAACCGCCTGGTTCCGCTGTACAGTCTTCAGAACCGTTTTCTCAGCAATAGACTGTAAGCGGGAATCCAATGTCGTATAAATTTTTAATCCATCCCGGTAAATGTTGATGCCAAGCCTGTCATCTTCACTTTCTAAAAATCGTCGGACAAATTCAGTAAAATAGGGCGCTACGCCTGTAGGAGGTTCATCATTAATTTTATCTAAAGATTGTGCACGAGCTTCGGCATATTCGGACAATGTGACATAACCCTCTTCCCGCATTAACCGAAGGACCGTGTTCCTTCTTCTATTCGCCCTATCTGGATGCCGGATCGGTGAGTAAATCGCCGGGGAAGGTAAGAGTCCCACAAGCAAAGCAGTTTCATCTAAAGTTAACTCATTTGCCCGTTTTCCATAAAACCGTTTGGCTGCAGCTTGTACACCAAATGTTCCATGACCAAAATGAACCGTATTAAGATACATTTCCAGGATTTCATCTTTTGTATAAGTCCTTTCAATCTGGATAGCAGTGATAACTTCTTTAATCTTTCGGATAATACTATCTTCAAAACCGATTGATTTGTACAAGTTGCGAGCCAATTGCTGTGTAAGAGTACTGAAACCCTGCCTGTAGCTTAATGACAAAACATTGACCACAATCGCTCTGGCTACGCTTCTCAATGAAAGACCCCAATGTTCCCGGAAACGTCGATCTTCAGAGGCGATGACTGCATTCCGCATATGGATTGGAATCTGGTCAAATTCTACAAAAACCCGTTTCTCAAGAAATAATTCATGGAGGATTTTCCCATCCTTAGAATAAATACTGGTCACAAGATCCGGATCATAATTCTCCAGTTGCTCCAGTGATGGAAGATTCCGTGATAAATAAAACAAGTAACTGAGTACGAATAGTGTAAGACACAGGACAATCCCAAGTGAACGGAGAAAAATATTAATCCAATATCCTATTCTTTTTTCGTCTTTCATAATGAAGGCAAAAAATATTTTTGGCGGGATAAATAGATAATAGTGTTAAAACAGAACAAAAAAGAAATGTTCCGGTAGGAATGTCTACTTTTTTGCCCGGGGAGCAATCATCTTTTCCGGTTGCACAACCCGATCGAATTCCTCACCAGTCATATAACCGAGATCAATAACTGTCTCACGGAGAGTTTTGTTTTCCTGGAATGCTTTCTTCGCCACTTCTGCAGCCCGGTCGTATCCGATATGAGGATTAAGAGCCGTGACCAGCATGAGAGAATTATGCAGGTTTTTATCAATTCGTTCCAGATTTGGTTTCAATCCTTCCACGGCATGTTCACGGAAAGAATTACAGACATCTGTCAATAACCGAATTGACTGCAGAATATTGAAAGCTAAAACAGGCCGAAAAACATTCAATTCAAAATTCCCACTGGCACCGGCGATTCCGATTGTTAGGTCATTCCCCATGACCTGGGAACAAACCATTGTCACCGCTTCACACTGGGTAGGATTTACCTTTCCCGGCATGATGGAACTTCCCGGTTCATTTTTTGGAAGTTCAAGCTCACCAATCCCGGATCTAGGACCACTAGCCAACCAGCGAATGTCATTAGCAATTTTAAACAGTGAACCTGCTACCACCTTTAAAGCTCCAGATAATTCCACGACACTGTCCTGAGCTCCCAAAGCTTCAAATTTATTTGGGGCAGACACAAAGGACAAATCAGTAAGTCCGGCAATTTCTTCTGCAACTTTCTCTCCATACCCCTCTACCGAATTAATACCGGTCCCAACTGCCGTCCCACCGATGGCCAATTCGTAACAACTGGTCAGGGCTCGATTAATTCGATCAATCCCATGTTCCAGCATAGAAGCGTATCCAGACAGTTCCTGACCTAAGCTCAGGGGGGTGGCATCTTGGAGATGAGTTCGTCCCAGCTTAATAATATTCTGGTACGCATTGGACTTTTCAGTAAAAGCTCCACGCAGATTGTTTAAGGCTGGGAGTAAAGAATCCGTAACAGAAATACAGACTGCAATATTGATTGCCGATGGAAAAGTATCATTGGTGGATTGGGACATATTCACATGGTCGTTAGGATGCACCGGAGTCTTTTTCCCCAATTCGCCACCCATAATCTCAATTGCCCGGTTTGCTATGACTTCATTAAAATTCATATTGGTTTGAGTACCACTCCCCGTTTGCCAAACCACAAGCGGAAACTGATCATCCAGTTTCCCCTCGATAACCTCCTCGGCAGCCTTACAAATGGAATCGGTAAGTTCCGACTTCAGGGAACCTAAGTTTTGATTCACCAAAGCAGCAGCCTTTTTAAGAATTCCATAGGCACGGATGAATTCCCGTGGAAATTTTTCTCCACCTATCTTAAAATTCTCTAATGAGCGCTGTGTTTGTGCACCCCAGTACACATCATCAGGAACCGAAATTTCTCCCATTGAATCAAATTCTTTTCGCATATGAAACCCTATCAAATACTAACTATAAACTCACCGTCAGACAACGATTTCATTCCACCAAGCTTTTGTTAATTCAAAAATATTCATTATCCCCCTTCACGACGATTTTGTTTTCTCAACGGTTCGGGTGGCAGGTTTAATATTTCTTCATGAAAATATTGTCCTAAATGGTGGACCACGTCTAAGATACTGATTTGGCCTATCGGTTTTCTTTTTTCATCCACGATAGGGATGTTTCTGAATCCCCCATCTACCATTTTGTTTAGTGCAAATGAAACAGGATCAGTCGGAAGCAATACTTGAGGGTTTTTTGTCATAAAATCTTTTACAATTTCCTTCTCAAGGTCCAGTTTCCTCCCCAACACATTGAGTAAAATGTCACGTTCGGTAAAGATTCCTGAAATTTTTCCGTCCTTTGTTAAAATTGCACATCCAATGTTCTTAATCTGGAATTGATTCACTACCTCCCTCAGGGAAGTGTCCTCCTGAAGTGACAAACATCCTTTTGACAAACTTTTGATTGGATCAGAGAGAGAAATAGCTTCAGTAATAAGTTCCTCTCCAGAAGATTCTCTTTCTTCCATTTGTTTTAATTCATCATCTAAAAAATCATTCATGATTATTCCTTTAAGCTAAACTTTCCAGGTATGACTATCATTAAATAATTTATCCAAATTTCCTTTTCCTTTGGATTTTACAGCTTTTTCTAATTGATTGTACAGCATCGTTTCATAAGTTGGTTTGTCTTCCTGATAAATTATCCCGATGGGAGTTGGAAAATTTTTATCACAACTTAATTCACTTAAAAGGAGTCCTTGAATTTTATTTTTCTCATCATGCACCAAAATATCATCTACACTGTACTTTTTACCCAATTGTACTACCTGCAGTTTTGACCCCTTCAGTCTCAATCCTTTATCCTTGTTTTTTCCAAAAACCATTGGTTTCCCTTGCTCAAGGATCAATTGGGTTTCCATTTTGATTTCTCTCTCAGTTAACGATGCAAAAGCACCATCATTGAACACCCAGCAATTTTGATAAATTTCTACAAATGAAGTTCCTTCATGCTTATGCGCTTCCTTAAGTATGCCCTGCAAATGTGATTGTTCCCGGTCTATACTCCTGGCGATAAATGTTCCGCCGGCTCCCAAAGCAAGTAACGGAGGATTAAATGGGTAGTCTACTGAACCAAACGGTGTTGAGTTGGAAATTTTTCCTATCTCAGATGTGGGAGAATATTGCCCTTTTGTTAATCCATAAACCTGATTATTGAACAAAAGAATATTGAGGTCAAAATTCCTTCGCAGCACATGTATGAAATGATTTCCACCAATACTCATGCTGTCGCCATCACCAGTCACAACCCAAACTGAAAGATCCGGGTTTGCTATTTTTGCGCCGGTGGCTAATGCGGGAGCTCTTCCATGAATTGAGTGAAATCCAAACGTATTCATATAATAAGGGAACCTGCTTGAACACCCAATCCCGGACACTACAAGAAACTTCTCCTTTGGAACTCCTAACTGAGGAAACACCTTTTGGACTTGAGATAAAATAGCATAATCTCCGCATCCGGGACACCATCTAACATCCTGATCTGAAACAAAATCCTTTTTTGAAAACGTAACAGTTTGTTGATCACCCATTATTTAGGTACCTATTAATTCAATAATTTTATCATGAATTTCATCTACTCCAAGCGGTTTCCCCTGAACTTTGTTTAATCCGCTGGCATCAATTAAAAACTTTCCCCGAAGCAACAGCAATAATTGTCCGTTGTTCATTTCCGGAACTAAAATATTTTGATATTTTAATAGAGTCTCACCCAAATTCGGAGGGAACGGGTTGAGATGTCGCAAGTGGACATGCCCAACGGTGTGGCCTACTTTTCTAGAACGATTCACAGCTTCTCTAATGGAACCAAAAGAACTTCCCCACCCTACGACCAAAACCTTTCCACTTTTATCTCCAAATGGATCCACAGGTGGAAGTTCGTTCGCTATAATATCAATTTTCTGTTGGCGCAAATACATCATCTTTTCGTGATTTATGGGATCATAGCTTACGTCACCTGTTTCAATATCTTTTTCCAATCCACCAACACGATGCTCCATGCCTTTCGTTCCAGGAATGCCCCATTGTCTTGCAAGAGTTTTTTCTTCCCGTTTAAAAGGATTAAACCCATTTGCCTTTTCTACCAAATGTGTACGAATTTTTGGAAGGTTTTTTATTTGAGGAATGAGCCAGGGTTCAGACCCATGGGCAAGGAAAGCATCGGAAAGAACCACAACAGGAATCATATATTCCAGTGCAATCCGGCAGGCCTCAAAAGCTGTAGAAAAACAATCTGCAGGTGAATTTGCTGCTAACACAACTACAGGAGATTCTCCATTCCTCCCGAAAAGAGCTTGAAGTAAATCTGCTTGTTCCGTTTTTGTAGGCATCCCGGTTGATGGTCCAGTACGTTGAATATTTAATACGACAAGCGGAAGTTCAGTCGCCACAGCAAGCCCAAGGCTTTCTCCCTTCAATGCCATCCCTGGACCACTGGTTGCTGTAATTCCAAGATCACCGCAAAAAACTGCACCAATTACGCTCATGATAGCTGCGATTTCATCTTCCGCCTGGAATGTTTTAATCCTAAAATTTTTATACCCGGATAATATGTGTAGTATATCGCTTGCAGGAGTAATTGGATATCCTGCAAAATAAATATCTAACCCCGCCTTTTCCGCTGCCGCAATTAACCCAAAACACAGCGCTTGGTTTCCTACAATATTCCGGTACACACCCGGTTCAAATTCTGCCTTTGAAACGGTTACAATATGCTGAAATTCTTCGATTGTGTCACCATAATTATAACCCGCTTTTAACGCTCTGATATTAGCTTCCACTAATTCCGGACGTTTTGCAAATTTATTCTTTATGAAATTAATTGTGGAATCTAAAGTACGGTCATACATCCAACTCACAAGACCTAGAGCAAACATATTCGTACTGCGGGAAATCAATTTTATACTCAAATCCATTTCCTCAACCGCATTGGACACTAACCGTGTCATATCCAATGCAATCACTCTATAATCTTTGAGTGAATCATCCTCTAATGGATTCAATTTCCACCCGGACAATTTTAAATTTTTGTCAGTATAGTTTGCTTTGTTAGCAATAATAATTCCGCTGGTTTTTAAATCCTCCAGATTCGTTTTCAAAGCAGCAGGATTCATAGCCACCAACACATCAAGTTCATCCCCCGGAGTGCCAATATTTTCGCTGCTGAATTGAATTTGAAAGGAACTGACACCGGCCAGGGTACCAGCTGGAGCTCTTATTTCAGCAGGATAATCTGGGAATGTAGCCAAGTCATTTCCCATGATTGCAGTTGCTTCTGTAAACCTGTTCCCTGTTAATTGCATCCCGTCACCGGAATCTCCTGTGAACCGGATGACAACCCTGTCAACGTTATTTATACTCTTTGATTTATCTGCCATAATGAAAACTATTTAATTTCTATAGAACATAACAAAAGGATAATAGAGAGTCAATAAACCGGTTTCCCCATAGATCGTTAATCTAATACTCCTCTTTAAATGTTTTTTTGTATTTTAATTTAGGCAGGGTTGAAAAACAGGTCCAAAGGATATAGATTTTTTTTATTCTTTTAGGTTCTTGATTTCCTGAAAAATAATTCTCTTTTATTGACATTTTAACCCTATTTTCATAATATCCTAGGAGAGGGTATCATGTCAGAATTAACGAACCCACAACAATTGTCTTTTTTTTCGGAATTATCTCTTAAGTCTGACATCAAATCCATAACAAATCTTTCCCAGTTTGACAATGCTCTTAATAACCTGATCAAGATCAGTGAATTTGGTGCGTTCATTCAGTTGAAAATCCAGGGGCTTCATACAATGTATACCCTTGATCTACAGGAATTGGATGTCCCTGAAAATTTTCTGAAATCAAACCATTCTCCAACTTCAATGAACATCTCTCTTTTCCCAGAAGAGATCAGAGACAACCTTCAAAGATTTTCTGACGAAGCAAAATCTTTTTTTACAGATAAAAATTCTTTTCCCACTCCTTCTGGATTTTTTCTCTATCGTTCTCATTTCACACTTTGGAAACATTTCGCGGAAAAAATGAAAAAATCGATAGACGAGTATATTTACTCCGCATTAAGCCATGGAAGCTATACTCAACATTTAATCCAAAGCATCATTGATGGTTTGCACTTTATCCGTTCCGCTGCAAGCCCTGATGCACCCTGGGAGATTTCCAAAAGTATACACTTGAAGGATATTGAAACCGCACGCAACAAACAGGAAGGAACCTATGAAACTCTGCATAATCTGAAGAATACTGATCCACGTTTTCCATTGAAGCTTCTTGTCTTTAAAACTCAACATTTTCCCCTAAGCCTTTCTCATTTTATTTCCCATGTCCAGGTATACTCCATATTCAAATCAATTCACCTGGAGTTCCTGGCAGATAGGTCCATCGAATCCATCAGGGATATCAAAGAACTTGTACAAGATATTTAAGTGTTACCATTTATCTCAGAATTACTCTTCAATTCTGTTTAAATTCAAAATTCAACCATGCCAAAAACAGATAATATTCGCTTAACTACACTTAGCCACGGTTCAGGGTGAGCCTGTAAAATAGGTCCGGAGGACCTGGCCCAGGTTCTGGGTAAGCTTCAATTGGTTTCGGATGACCGAGTAATCGTCGATTTTAAAAAACACGACGATGCCGCCGTTGTACGTCTGGACGATGGAAAATTACTGGTGCAAACCGTGGATTTTTTTACCCCGATTGTGGATGATCCCTATCAATTTGGACAAATCGCAGCGGCAAACAGTTTGTCGGATATCTACGCCATGGGCGCAAAACCACTATTTGCACTGAATATCGTAGGATTTCCCATCAATGATCTTCCAAAAGAAATGCTCACTACTATTCTCCAGGGCGGCGCTGACAAAGCAAAGGAAGCGGGAATACCAACTGTAGGCGGACACAGCGTAGATGACAAAGAACCGAAATATGGTCTGGTTGTTACGGGAGAGGTTGAGGAAAAAGATATAGTGGCAAATAAATCTGCAACCCCTGGGGATGTGCTGGTGCTAACAAAACCGTTGGGAACGGGCATCATTGCCACTGCCATCAAAAAAGGACTGGCGAAAAATGATATAATCAAAACTGCTGTTGAATCCATGTCTGCCCTGAATGATCTGGCTTCAAAAATAATGGTGGAACTTGGCGTAAAAACAGCAACGGATATAAGCGGATTCGGATTACTTGGACATCTTAATGAAATATGTAAAGCCAGCAAGGTATCAGCTGAAATTAATTATAACGATCTTCCTCTTCTCCCTGGAGTTAATAAACTGGCTTCCGATGGCATTATCCCCGGCGGGACCAAGCGGAACCTGTCTTTCGCTACATCATTCACATATTTCCATGACAAGCTTACAAAAATTCAACAATTAATTAGCGCCGATGCTCAGACCTCCGGTGGACTTCTCATCTCTCTTCCCCCTGATTCAGCAAAGATGTTTATCAAAAAGTTTAATGAGCGTTCTCCTATTAAAGCACGGGAGATAGGAAACATTATTAAACAGAAAACAAATACAATTTACGTTACATAATTTCTATCTGGACCTATCACATAAAATTGTATTTTTTCCTGCAATTATATTTTGATCATGAGTAATGCTTTGCATTGATTTATTGACCCTTGTAATTTTGTTGGCTTTAATTTTGGCTTGGTAGCTCAGCTGGTAGAGCAGAGGACTGAAAATCCTTGTGTCGCTGGTTCGATTCCGGCCCGAGCCACCCAGAAAGCCCCTCATTGAGGGGCTTTCTGATAATTATTATTAGAAAAAATGAAAAACATTTTAAAAGCTCTAGAATATCTCAAAAATACTGAACCCCGATTTGGCACATTAATTGATGAATTTGGTGAACCGGACTTTGAGCCACAAGATAATTACTTCAAAGCTTTAGTAAGATCAATTATCTACCAGCAACTTTCTGGAAAGTCTGCTTTTGCTATTTACAGCAGGTATTTACAATTGTTCAATTCAACAGAATTTCCCTCTCCTCAGCAGGTCATTGCAATACCGGACTCACACTATACATCCATTGGGTTATCCCGGCAAAAAACCTGTTATATAAAAGAAATTGCCCAGGCATTTTCCAACAAAGTAGTCATTCCTGAAAACATCCCGGAGTTGGAAGATGATGAAGTACGGAAACAGCTCATAAAAATAAAAGGTATAGGCCCGTGGACGATTGATATGTTTTTAATGTTTACACTAAATCGTCCTGATATTCTCCCTGTGAACGACCTGGGGATTCAAAAAGGATTTAAATTATTTTTCCGTCTCAATGAATTGCCTGATGAAAAATTCATGGTAGAAAAAGCAAAAAAATGGAAACCATTCAGAACTATCGCCTGCTGGTATTTATGGAAATTAGTGGATGATAATTTTCAATGGTAACGGAAACAGAAATATTTTAATTCAATAAAGAAAACTCAGTAAACTCATTTTTACAGGGATTCCCATTTGTAAGCCAGAGTTTCCTTTCGTCCAAATCCATTATCACTCCCGTTTTTGTAATTGTATGCTGTTCTTGCGGGAGATCTGGATCAGGATGACGGCAAATTGACTGGGGATAGTTTTCATGATCTTTCAGTATTTCTTGAATCCCCTCTACATCCAATGGTTTCAGTTCATTCAGGAGCGCTTCCATGCGCTCACAACGAAATTTGGATAAGTATCTGCGTGGATTGGGTGGTTCAGTGATCTCCGCTGAATCTGGATCAGTAAAATGGTTGGCATGGCTAAGGACTTCTCCCTGTGGACTTATTTGAACGTATTTATCCGGAGCTGACTCAACATCCATAATGGAATTCTGAGCCTGACCAATCATAAAATTCGCAGTGCAGGAACGGGGTGTGCCAATCAGCACGTCCAGGGCATCTTCCATTGTTTTGGACCCGAGCACTTCAAAGCATCGGAGATGAAACGGCTTTTCAAATCGGGTCCAGTCATCTCCGGTTGAATACATACCATTGACTGTAATGCCTAATCCCTCAGAGTTCAACCCAATCTTTCCCCCAAAAATTCCTGCCTCTGTAAAAGCCAGGTGATGAGGGCCTTCCGGAGAAACGGTGGTAACAGCGGCACATTCCACATCCGGAATCCAGTCCCAGTTTTGGCCTATGATTGTATGAGCATTAACTGAAGCTTCCGGCAACAGGGCATAGGATGTACATCCATCAACAGCATCTATTTGGAGCTTACCGATGGCATGATACAACAGCTCATAACGAAAGTTCAGCATGGCAATCTCCAAGATCCCCTGGTTAGAGCCTTCTGCAATTCCACCTATCCCCTCAAAATAATTCAGACTCTGTTTCTGGAGGGAATCCAGACAGGATTCAGTCCGTTCCAAAACTTTGCTCCGGATCAGCTTTGCCTCTTTTTCAAAGCGTTCAAAATAAATTTGTATGTTTTTTTCAATGAGGTCTTTTAAGGCCTCACCGTGTACTTGGCCTTGTTCACGGCAGGTTCCGGAAAGTTCAAGAAAAGGTAGTCTCATTTCTCTTCCTTGATAATTTTTTCATGGACCAGCCAGGCGGGCATAAACTTGAAACCCACCCGGATATTGATACTGAGCATACCTGTATTGGTGGCAACATTGTCAGTGCGGATCCATTCATAATCCTGATTCTTTGCCCAGGTGAGACAGGTGTGTTTTAAGGCAGTGGCAATGCCTTTGCGTCTGTATTCCCTCCGTACGCCAGTGAGTCCTGTATTAATGCCTTTTTCAATCTCATTTTTCCACAGATTGTTCAATCCGGCAATATGATTTCCATCCAATACAAGAAACCAGGAATCCGGATTAAATTTTGGGTGTGCCAGTACATGTTGTTTATACACATTAAATTCCGGTATTAAAATGGGATCTGTCCAGGGCATATCAGGAGAAACATCCCGCTCCAGTTCCCAAACCTTATGGTCTGCATCAACATCTTCCTTCCTGAATTCTGCAAGAGTCATGATACGTAAATTCTGCATTAACACCTGGTCGACTTCATCCTGATATTGTTCTGGATCATAACCTGTTAGATCCAGGCTGGACTCCTTTTCCTTCATGGTCTGAACAAAACCACGGTCTTGAAAAAAACGGATTCCCCTTTTATGAGGTTCATGTACAATACACGTAATCTTGATAGGGTCAAACTTCTCCAATTCCTGAAGAAGGTGATCATAACAGGCAGCGCCATATCCTTTCCCCTGGAATTCCGGGTGAACGTATATTTCTATTACAAATCTCTGCGGGTGAAAGGATTCTGCAAACTGGGTATGTATAGCTGAGGCAAGAATTTTTCCATCCCTTTCCCAAACCCAGTTTCTGTGGCGGATTTTTTTCTCTCGAGTTTTATCATGATGACGAAGGTTTGCCATTGACCCAGGATGGTCCGGATACAGAAGGTTTTTTAAGAAAACAAGTCCTTCATAATCCTTTTCATCAAAAGGACGGAGTACAAAATCATTTGGAGGCATTATTTGTTTACCATTCCCTTAAAAAAGTTTCTTCGGATAAACATTGCCATCCACCAGTTTTTGAATCTCCCCCATCACGTAAGGTTTATCTTCTTTGTAGGTTACACCAAACCAGTTGGCATTACTTCGGAGTACATGAACCTGCTCTCTTCCACCTTGGATAAGATCATTGATTACTGATGGGATGAGGAATTCGCTTTTCAATTCTTTTCCGTTTTCTGTCAGGAAATCCACAAACATGTCTTTTAAATAATCAAACAAAACCGGAGTGAAGCCCCACATGTTCATGGATACAGGTTCAGTTCCATCCAATACAATATCTCTATCTGATGAGACACCATTCTCTGTTTTCTGCAGGTTTTCTGTTTCGATGACGGTGTCAAGCTTCCCTTCCTTCACAGTGCAAAGACCCCGGGTAACTCCGCCGAAAATGGATAATGTCTTATCCAAACGGAATGCCACCATGCTGAATTGATCCGCACCTTTTCCGTAATAATCTGCCACAACTTTAAAAGATTCCCGGCCGTAATAATCGTCACCGTTGATCACCACAAAGGGTTCGTTGATCAAATTTACAGCGGATAATATGGCCTGTCCCGTACCCCATGGTTTTTCCCGCCCTTCCGGGGAGGTAAAGCCATCGGGAAGTGCATGGAGGTCTTGAAATGCAAAATCAACCTGGATTTTACCAGCATATTTATCGGAAATCCTTTCCTTAAATTCCTTTTCGAATTCCCGACGGATGATAAACACAACTTTACTGAAGCCGGCTTCAACAGCGTCGTAAACTGAATAATCGATAATAGTCTCACCATTTGGGCCAACCGCATCCAGTTGTTTAAGCCCGCCATAGCGGGAACCCATGCCCGCCGCCATGATAAGTAGTGTGATATCGTTCATAAAACAATCAATCCTTTCAAGTTAATTATATATCTTTATAAAAAAACTGGACTTGTTTTGTACCACCCTCTGTAAATTGCGAACCACATTCAACAAAATCAAACCTTTTATGAAATCTTATTGATCCATGATTGGGGGGAAAAATAAGTACTTCACATAAAATAATATCATATTGTTCTTTTTTTGAATAATTGACTAAATCACTATACAATGCAGTGCCCAGTTTTTTATTTTGGAAATCTTTTATAACTGCAATACGATCAATATATATAAAATTTTTATATCGCTCTGATACCCATTCATAATTCTTGCTATCATATGAAATTTTCTCTGGCAAGCATAACAAAAATCCTCCAGGAGTATCATTGTAGAATGCTACCTTACAATAATTAGTTTGATCAATAAGAGATTGAAGTTTTTTCTTATCTACTGCTCCTACTTTTGGTTTATTCATATTATTCGCTTCTAAAACAAATTCAAATAAACTCTCATCATACTGTCTTAAATTAATCAATTCTTGTACCCGCTTCAGAATGTATTATGTAGGTTTTCCCTCCAGTTTTTTCGATTGCTTCTACAACTTCTCCCTGATTATCGGGAGCATACGCAAACATGCATCCGCCCCCGCCTGAACCGTTGATCTTTCCACCCAATGCGCCGGCATTCATGGCTGCATCCAGCATCATTTCTATCTTAGGAGTGCTGACTTCCAGTACCTCCCTCAGGACCGTATGATGTTCAGATAAAAGATGACCAATCTTTTCATGATCGGGGTCAGCTTTTTTTAGTTCCGGCAGGGCCTGTCTTAAAAGACCCCGATTGCGCATTGTTCCAGATAATAATGTAGTTTCGTCTGGATGTAAATTGTATTGACTGATTTCATCCAATCTAATTTCGTGCAAACTGAAATCTGGATCCTGCAACTGTATTTTCTCCACAATTGCCAATCGTGAGTCACGGCAACGATGAAGAATTCCCATCGTATCCTTTGGCTCACAGGAATCTCCCAGTACAAATGTACCCAAATTCGGTTTCAAAGATTTAATCGAAATCTCAGGTTCAGACTCAATATAAATGAGATCTCCCAGAGCTGTAGAGTACTGATCCATCATACCCCCTGGTTCGTTGAATTCCATCACTTCCGCCCTGTAAGCCAGTGAGCCAATTTTTCGCTGATCCCAGTCCGCTGGTTCATCAGCCATTTGTGATAAAAAATGAATCCAGCTCACCATAATAGCGGAAGAACTTCCTGTCCCGGCTTTCATAGGAATTTCACTGGTAAGTTCACATTCAAACCCGTTGGAAAATGTAAGTCCTTCATTCAAACATACCCTGACACCGCTTTTAAAATAATCCCGTGCTTTTGTGTACGTCAGGTCATCTAATGAAAAGGAGTCCACTTCATTCAAATCCGGTTTATTAATGAGGAATTTCCTGTCTGACCGGTTCTCACCGATAAACCGTGCCCGAAGTGAAATGGCCATGGGAATGATCGGAAGACCAAGATAATCCTGGTGCTCACCGAAAAGACAAATTCGACCGGGAGTACTTATTTCCATGTTTTAAATAATCCAATGGATGCCGCAACACCTACACCACAGAGCAACAATCCTGAAAAATTCTGACTATATATCAATTGACCTGTTCCAAGAAGAAATCCATACACAGCTACACAACCTAAAACCATAGATAGAATTCCTTTAGGAACCGGCCAAGGCTCAGCTGAAACATCATCAGAATATTTTGTCCACCCGGGTCCACCTGGATTCACTTTCTTAACAAAATTCCTGAGTGTTTCGTCATCATCCGGCGTGGTGAAATAGGTGGCAACAATCCAGACTATTGTAGTGAGTACAGCTCCTATCACAATCTTTTGCCACCCTTCCAAAGTAGATTCACCAAAGTTGAAATACCCGGCAATAATGATAGAACTCACCATTGCGACTATCTCGGTGTAGGCATTGATCCGCCACCAGAACCAGCGCAGGATGTAGATCATCCCGGTGCCGGCTCCGATCATGAGTAGAAGTGTAAATGCCTGTCCGGCGCTGGTGAGCAGAAGACCCAGTCCGCCACCCAAAATGATGGAAACCACTGTAAATAATCTTCCGGCTGTGACAAGCTGTTTTTCTGATGCATCGGGCCTGATAAAACGATGATAGAAATCGTTCACCAGGTAACTGGCGCCAAGGTTGAGCTGAGTAGACATGGTGCTCATGAAGGCAGCAATGAGTGATGCTGCAACCAATCCCAAAAGTCCGGACGGGAGTAAAGTCAACATGGCAGGATAGGCTACATCGTGGCCCAGTTTATCCGCTGGAAGGTTAGGGAAAGCTTTTTGAATATCCGATAATTCTGGAAATACAATTAGAGATGCAAGAGCAATTAAAATCCATGGCCATGGCCTCAGAGCGTAATGGGCGACGTTGAATAAAAAAGTAGCACCCACCGCATTGGATTCATCCTTTGCAGAAAACATGCGCTGGGCAATATACCCACCACCGCCGGGCTCTGCCCCGGGATAATAACTGGCCCACCATTGGACAGAAAGAGGTACAAGCAAAACCGGCACCCACACATTGGGATCGGATAGGTCGGGGATCAGGGCAAGTTTGTCTGCTACATTCTCGTGGGTGATAAGACTGGATAAACCGCCGATTTCAGGCAGTCCCAGTATATAAAACATTCCCCACATGGAACCGATCATTGCCAGAGTGAATTGAACAAAATCTGTAATAATTACAGCTTTGAGCCCTCCCAATGCCGAATATGCCAGTGTAATGGAACAGGCGATTACCAGGGTCACCCAACCGGGTAATCCCAAAACGATTTCCCCAAATTTCACGGCAGCCAAACTCACAGCACCCATAACCAATACATTAAATACCAGTCCCAGATACAACGCCCGGAAACCCCGCAGGAAGGCAGCAGCCTTCCCACTGTAACGGAGTTCATAAAATTCGATATCGGTGAGCACGCCGGAACGGTGCCAGAGATTTGCATAAACAAAAACCGTCAGCATTCCCGTAAGCAAAAACGCCCACCAGGCCCAGTTTCCTGAAACACCATTCTGGCGAACAAGATCTGTTACTAGATTTGGCGTATCGGTGGAAAATGTAGTAGCAACCATGCTAACACCCAATAACCACCAGGGCATATTACGCCCAGCCAGGAAAAAGGATTTGGTATCCTCCCCTGCCTGTTTAGACGCCCAGATACCAACCGCTAAAGAAATTGCGAAATAAGCGCTGACGATAATCCAGTCTATGACTGAAAGAGTCATGACTGATCATTAACTCCAAAAATCGGCTTATTTGTTTTCCATTTTCCACGGGTAAAATCAGGAATTTCTACAGAAGCACTATTGAGTCGAATTGATTTTTCTGACAAAGAACAAATTACACTCATGCTCACAGCATCGTATACATCAATGGGTGGCGATACATCCCGTTTTAGTGATTCCACAAATGCCCGCAGTATGAAAAAATCCATTCCGCCGTGACCAGACCCTACAGCTTGATCTTCAAACCGTTTCCAGAGGGGATGATCGTATTGTTTCAAATATTCTTCATCCGGTTCCCAGCGGTGTTCTTCCGGGCTGGCACCTTCAATATAAATGGAATTATTATCTTTCATCCAGATTCCCTTTGTACCTTGAACCCTGAAATTCAATGAATAAGGTCTTGGTGAATTTGTGTCATGGCTCAACATGATGGTCTGACCATTGGCACATTTGATGACTGTGGTCACGATATCACCCAGTTTGAATTTTACATTGGCATTGGGATGATCTTCACCGCCCTTTTTAATAATATACTTGTGTAGTCCTCGGCTTTGTGTCGCTGTGGAGGTAAGATGTACCATCCGGTTTCCGCGATTAATATCCAGCATTGTGCTTACCGGTCCAAGACCATGAGTCGGATATAAATCACCATTTCGATCAATGGAATGCTGTGTGCGCCACTTCGCTTCGGAATATCCACTTTCCCCAAATTCAACACCCCCGCCATACGGTTGTTTTCCATCATTAAATTTCACATGACGCAAATCATGCTGGTAGCCTCCTTGGCAATGGAGTAACTCACCAAACAATCCCTGGCGCACCATATTGAGCACAGCCATTACATCCCTGCGGTAACATACATTTTCCATAATCATGCAACGTCTCTCGGTCTGTTCGGATGTGTTTACCAGGTCCCAACAATCTTTCACAGTAAGAGCAGCAGGGACTTCTGTGCCTACATGAATTCCGTGTTTCATGGCGGCGATGGCCATGGGATGGTGCCATTCCCAGGGGGTGGCGATGTATACGCCATCCAGATTTTCGCTCCCCACCATGTTTCGGAAATCCTCATCCCCCTCCTTGTATATCCGTGGTTCCGGTTTGCCTGCTTCCTTCAAGATTTTGAGAGCACTTTCGATCATGCCATCATCAATATCACAGATCGCGGGGATGTCCACTTCAGGATATTTTGCCGCCAGCCATAATACCCACTGACCCCGCATTCCCGTACCAATGAATCCCAGTTTAATACGTTCATTTATAACGGGAGATGAGAATAATGATTTTGGTATCAAGGCTGCAGCAACACCTGCAACAGCAGTAGTTTTTATAAACTCTCTTCTTTTCATTGTCTTACCCATGGACACTCCTTAGTCTTGAATAATTATAAATATTTCAGTTATTCACAGGGAATTTTAGGTTAATAATATTGAACTGACAAATTATTGGGGCTAGCAATCTGAAAACAAAAAATAATATCACTGATGGAATTATTAGTTTCTT
>Ga0208132_1000156_pt1 | contig 31712 bp, 27 predicted proteins | sample ETNtaG_16_FD_185785 | JGI IMG/M metagenome (GOLD analysis project Ga0208132, IMG submission 185785) | Marine microbial and viral communities from oxygen minimum zone, Eastern Pacific Ocean - ETNP201406SV199 (SPAdes) (version 2) | ecosystem: Environmental > Aquatic > Marine > Oceanic ... | reverse complement strand
ACATGGCTTCACCTAATATGAATTTACGTGATCCGGTTATGTACCGTATTTTACATGCAGAACACCATCGTACAGGCAGCAAGTGGAGTATATATCCCACCTACGATTGGGCTCATGGCCTGGAAGACTCTATTGAGGGTGTTACGCATTCGATCTGCACACTGGAATTTGAGAACCACAGGCCTCTGTATGACTGGTACCTTGATAAGCTGGAAGTTCATCATCCTCAGCAGATTGAGTTTGCTCGTCTGGAACTTACCTATACTGTCATGAGTAAAAGGAAACTCTTGCAGTTGGTTGATGAGGAACACGTTACTGGCTGGGATGATCCCCGCATGCCGACTATTTGCGGTATGCACAGGCGAGGATACAGCCCGGAAGCTATTCGTGAATTCTGCAGGCGAATCGGAGTAAACAAGTTTAACAGCACTATCGATATAGCTCTGCTGGAACATTGCTTACGTGAAGACCTGAATAAGACTTCTAACCGTGTAATGGCCGTTTTAAAGCCATTGAGGGTGGTCATAGACAACTATCCTGAAGGTGAGGAAGAGTGGATGGACGCTGTAAACAATCCTGAAGATCAAAGTGCCGGTACGAGGAAGGTCCCGTTCTCCAGGGTTATATACATCGAACAGGATGATTTTATGGAGAACCCTCCCAGGAAATTCTTTCGTTTAGGACCGGGGAGAGAGGTAAGGTTGCGATATGCCTATTTTATAACCTGTACTGATGTGGTTAAGAACGATGATGGAGAGATAGTTGAATTACACTGCAGTTATGATCCGGCTACTCAAGGGGGTAATGCCCCGGATGGACGCAAGGTAAAGTCCACGCTTCATTGGGTTTCAGCTTCGCATGCATTACGTACCGAAGCCAGATTATATGATCATTTATTCACAAAGGAACGCCCTGAAGAGGCAAAAGAAGGAGAAGATTTCAGATCAAACCTGAACCCACAATCACTTCAGGTTCTTTCAGACTGCATGGTAGAACCCGGCCTCAAAGACGTAAAACCATTTGAGCGGATTCAGTTCGAAAGGCTCGGATATTTTTGTATCGATACTGATTCAACAGCTGACAGGCTTGTTATTAATCGTACTGTAACTCTCCGAGACACATGGGCAAAGGTACAAAAGAAGGGGAAATAAGAAATAAAATAGGCACTGTCTGGCCTCTTTTTTTAGAGGGCTAACAAACTTTGTTTTAAATGAAAGGATATTGAATATGGAAATTAAGGATTTGGAAGAAGGTATTTCAAAGGCAATAAGAGAATCAACTAAAGAGGTCTTTTCGACTATGCTTATGATGGAAGTAAAGGCTGAAGAATCATTTGTATAAGATAAGAAGAATATCAGTACTGATCTGATTTCCTACTTGGCAAATAACAGACAACCTCTCTATTCCCTTTCGAAGGAGCCACTTTTACCACCGGATTTCCTGACCAGGTATATATCACTTATGAGCATTGATTTGTCTGCAGATTTACACATATCATAGATAGTAAGAGCGCAAACAGACACAGCGGTAAGAGCCTCCATCTCAACACCCGTCTTTGCAGTAATCTTCACCTCTGAAGTAATCTCGATGGAATCCAGATTATTGTTTGTATAGTCTATTTTGACAGAATTCAGGTTAAGTGGATGGCACATCGGGACAAGTTCGCTTGTTTTTTTCGCTGCCATTATACCTGCCACACGGGCTACTCCGAGAACATCACCTTTTACTATTTTCTTGTCCATAATCAGACTGAATGTTTCCGGAGTCATGGTAACTTTGGCATGAGCCACTGCAATGCGTTCGGTGATTTCCTTCTCACTTACATCTACCATCCGTGAGGCGCCGGTTTCGTCGATATGGGATAGTTTTGATTCTTTTGGCATGATATGTCTTGATTAAGTAAATTTGATTATCAACCGCCAATCTGGTTCATTACGGCTCTGTTCCTACCGGAATGTACGATTGGCTTCATGTCGGTAACCCTGAAGAAAGCTTCTGTCAGCCTATCCTGCATCTCTGTTTCATCCAAATTGGAAGACCGCAGAATGTCTTTTATGTCAACCTCTCCCCCAGTCAGGAGGCACGAACGCAGTTTGCCGTCAGATGTGAGCCTCAGACGATTACAGGTACTACAGAATGGCTTTGAGACCGCTGAGATAAATCCTATTGACCCCAGTGCACCCTTTATCCTGTAGATAGTGGCAGGGCCACCTCCAACACGCTGCTTATCCGGCACAAGCTCACCAACTCCCCGGACCCTCTCCATTATCTCTGAAGTCGGCATAAAGCGATCTTCATTAACCATATCCTTCCATCCGGAAGCCATAAGCTCTATAAATCTGAGCTCTATATCTCTCTCCATGATATATCTGACAAAATCATGTATTTCGTCATCGTTATCACCACGCATTACCACTGCATTCATCTTTGTGCCTTTGAAGCCTGCCTTCAATACTGCTTCAACCCCGTCGAAAACATCCGCAATATTGCCCCCTCTTGTTATTTCCGCAAAACGATCTTCTCTCATGGTATCGAGGCTGATGTTCAGCCTGGATAGTCCGCTACTCTTCAATTGCGTTGCAAATTCCTTCAGGAACACGCCATTAGTGGTCATTGCTATGTCATCAATGCCTTTAATCTCAGCAATTTGATTAACCAGGGAAATGATACCTTTCCTGACAAGTGGTTCACCGCCCGTAATCCTTATCTTGTTTACACCAAGACTTACCCCATGTTTTACAAGTTTCAGTATCTCTTCAAGACTGAGGATCTCTTCTTTCCGGCTCAGTTCTGATCCACCCGGAGGCATGCAGTATACACATCTCAGGTTACACAAATCTGTGACAGATACCCGTAGATAGCTTATTTTTCTGGAATGTTTATCAATCATTATTATGTTAAATAATCGTTCATTATTTACAAATCAACATTACTGTTAAAGTATGGATCTTCTTGAAATGTATTATTTCAAGGCTATATTGTAAAGAATATTTAAGAAAAAACCACAAACAATTTCCCGTGGAATTACATGTTCTTCTGCCACTAACGTCTTCAAGCCTCTGCCACAATTTTCTCGGTAATTTCCTTAAAAGCAGATACATTCTTTGAACCATTATCACCTGCCACAAAAGCCTTTCCCTCATCACATTTGGAAACAATCTCCGGATCCAGGGGTATCCTGCCAAGAAAAGGTACCTTCATCTTATCGGCAATTCTTTTTCCTCCACCCGATTTAAATACATCTATCTCTTCATTGCAATGAGGACAGGTCAGGACGCTCATATTTTCAATAATACCCAGAATAGGTACATCACTATCTTTTGCAAATATTATAGCCTTTTGAGCATCCAAAAGCGCAACATCCTGAGGCGTAGTAACTATAATAGCGCCATCTACCTTTCCCATCAGCTCAATCATGGTAATAGGCTCATGCCCTGTTCCCGGAGGTAAATCAGCCAGCAAATAGTCAAGTTCGCCCCAGTTGATACTGCCCACCAATTCACGGAGATAATCATACTTTGCAGTATCCCTCCATGCAACAGGTTGATCCGGGCTTTCAATAAGAAAAGCCAGTGAGACTACCTTGAGATTATCATTAACAGATAATGGATCGATACCATTCTCATTGTCCTTAAGCCTGCCACCCTCCACTCCGAGCATTTTCGGAATATTGGGGCCGTGCATATCAACGTCTGCAATCCCTACCTTATAGCCCATTTCAGCTAGAGACACTCCCAGATTGACTGTGACCGTACTCTTGCCAACACCACCCTTGTTAGACATAATCAAAATCTTTTTCTTTATCAGGGCCATCCTGTTACTCAATGCCCATTCATTATGCTTCAACCCTTTTTCGGGCTTTTTGCATGTTTCAAAATCGCGACAGAACTCACACGTAGATAGCTTCTTACATTCATTCATATATTTTTACCTTTACACTTATTGTTTAATTAAGGGATTGGGGAATTTATGAATTCCTTAATTTTAAAATTCATTACTGCTCCGGAACGATCTTAATGGCTATTGGCTGGTTTACGGTTTTGCATACAGTTTCACAAATACCACAACCCACACATTTTTCTTTTCTCACCATAGGTTTATTGTCTTCCTGATACATTGCATCCGGAATAGGACAATTCCTTACACATTGTTCACAGAATTGTGCACCATATGCCATGCAATTATCTTCATTGATATACGCCTTGCCCATCGCAACTTCTGCCTTCTCTGTTACCTCTACAAGGGCACCATCCTTGCACGCACTTATACAGGGAAACCCCTCACACATATAGCATGGAGCATCTTCCGGTATAATAATGGGCGTTCCGTCTGCGATATCAAAATCTTTATTTAGTTTCCGTATACTAAAATGCGGACATGCCTTGACGCATTCATCACATTTAGTACACATGGCAAGGAATTCTTTTTCTTTCAAAGCTCCCGGTGGCCTTATATAACGTCTTGGTTTAGAATTGACATCAGAATCAGAACCAGGATTAGTTATTGCTGTGACTTTGGTTTTAACTATATCACCAACGGCACTTCCTATATACGAAAAGGTTTCCTTAAAAAAATCCCTTCTTCCGCGGTCTATTTTCTCATCATCCATTTATATAACCTCACTATGTGTACCACGTTCGGCAGATTCATGTACCTTATCTGAATTGTTTAAATATAATAATCCGTCTGACATCGAGAAATTGTATGGAAATATAGGCAGTCTTTTGTCAATTTCAGTCTTTACGTTCTCGTATACACTGGTTGCCTCTTCAGGGGCCATCCCCTCGCTTGTCTCGTAAAAGAAACCAAGACTTAAATCGTCTTGTTTTGGATGCCCTATTTTTGTCAATCCATACTTTCCGGGATCACGCATTATGGGAGCATGCTTTTCCAATTCAAACAGACATGCAAGACATGACGCACCTTTAGACTCCATGTATCTCTTATTTGATATTACAAAATCAAGCGTTTCAAGTGCTTCCTCCCTGGTCTCTGAGGGAAAACCGACTATAACATACATATGTACAGCAATGTCTACATCCAAACAATAATCTATTATGTTCTTAGTCATTTCTGTCTCAATCCCCTTGTCCATTAAGGATAGCACCCTTTTATTAGATGACTCCAGGCCAAATACCATCTTAAGGCATCCAGCATCTCTTGCCTTATTTAATACATCTTTTGTTAGCCCTTTATCAAACCTGACTCCTGCCATCCACTTTATATCAATGCCATCATTAATTAATCTGGAGCTCATATTTTCCAATTGCTTTACCGGCATGCACTCATCACTGAAGAACATGTATTCTGTATTATACTTTTCTTTCAGTTTTTCTATGTCTTCAAGCACTAAATCCAGATTTCTTAATCGGAATTTTAGATTGTCTACATGTAGGTTACAAAATGTACATTTTCTCCAGTAGCACCCCCTCGAACCCTGCAAGGGTAATACCCTCATTGGAGACAAATACTGATCCAGAGGGAATCCATCATAATCTGGAGTAGGCAGTGAATTTATTTCCTCTATATGGAACGGCTCATTAACTCGAATCTGATCCCCTTCTCTATAAACAAGATTAGGAACCTTAGAGAAATCTTTCTTGCCATCAAGCTGCTCTATTAACCCTAAAAGCGCATGTTCTCCTTCAAATACTATGAAACTATCCACTAGTTCGAAAAGTGTATGATTATCCTGAAGATTATCAATGAGCTTTGTAAAAACGCTACCACCCATAGTTATATGGATATCCCTGTTCACTTCCTTCAGCAATCTCGCAAAAGTAAATGCTGGCATTACCTGTGATGTCGCTGTTACGGATATGCCAACGAGTCCCGGGTCTTCACTGACTATAGAGTCAAGTACATACTCCTTAAACAGGTCTCGATACGGGTTTTCTAACTCATTCTCAGAAGCACTCATAACATCTACAGATGAATAAACACTGTATCTCATGGAATTATCGGCAATCGATATTTCAGATGGGTAGTACAACATGCCAAATGCCTGCAGCCACCTGTCAATTATCTTCCAACTCTCTACATAACCATCCAGATTGTAAAACCCTTCTGACCTCAAATTCGCCTTCGCCCATTCAACATTTTGCACCATGTTCTCGCCTTCTATCACGTCTCTTGTCCATTCAAGTCTTGAAATCAGTTCTGCCTCGTTATTTTCTCGCCCAAATGATTCAGTAACATCGCTGAGCCTTTCAATTATGTTTGCGTATGTTTTCTTTACTTGTTCAGAAGAGAGCAGGGCATCCATTATCTCAATATTCAGATCACGTATTGAGACGTTCGTAACACCCTCTTTCTTTAGAAAGCCTTGTAATGAGGGCAAGCTCAAGAATGGCTGAGAAGGAATCCAAGAAGGTGGAAATATCAATGAAACTTGCAAATTTACTCCTAACTAAATTATTACCTGAAATGTGCGCTTATGAATTATTAGATTATATGATAATATTATAAATGTATTCTCTGTTTCTACAAAGTAAAAAAGCCCCTAACATATCGCTAGGGGCTTTTTCCCAATGCTGCATTAAAGTAATCTAAAGAAGCTACTTTTTTATTCTACTGTTGTGGTACCACCACCAAGATACAGTGACATAAACTTACTCTCGTTCGCAGGAGTAAACCCTGTCCTTGCCGGTTCCCAGACGCCTTTGGCGCCCAAGCCACCATCTTCTGCTTTGGTAATCCTGACAAGGGTCTCCTTTGGAGTTGTATTTACCACATGGTTGTCAGCCTCTCCACCGTGCATATAAGCCATTGCAACCTTCTTCTTGTGGAATAGTGTATCCGTCTGGTGCATCGGCATCAGCCATGACCTTGTTATTGACTGCTGTGAGCCGTATCTAAAGTTAGAAAGGTAACCATCAGATGACATAGCCATACCATCCTTCCTTGTTTCATGAGCCTTAACACTCTTCTCGGTTGCAACATACGTAGCATGTTTCATCATTGTTGTATGGTAAGGATATGATGGATTATACTTTGCCCTGACCATTAGCCTGGCAACCTTATAGAAAGGATCATTCGGCTTCCAGCCTCTGTATGGCCTGTCAACAGGGTTCGCATCAACGTATACATAATCACCATCATTAATTGCTAAATCCTTTGCCGCTGCAGGATTAATGTGCAGCTGATGCTCACCTACACCAGGACTACGTTTGTCCATTCTATATGGATCGCCAAAGTTGTTATTCCATATAAGGTTCCAGTCCACCGTACTCCACTGTGAGTGTACCCTGTGCCTCGTCTTGGGGGTCACACAATAGAATCTATAGCCCCTCTCCCATAAAGGATTCTTAGTCTTCTTTACCTCGCTCCACGGCATCTTTATATTCCTTACATGACGTTCGTCCGCACCCATATGATCCTGTGGAATTCCATTGTCTTCAGGACGTATATAAGGATTTGTACTGACAATTACATTTGGAAGATACGGTGTTGCTTCAACCGCCTCTCTATGGCATACAAAGTTCTCCCCGTATTCAATCGCTTCCGGTATGTCACAGTAAGAGTGTAGTCTTCCATCATCGGTAAAGAATGGCCTGTCATAAACGACCTGTTCATACATTGGCGTCCTTGGATATGTGCCGAAATTCAAAAGCGCACCACCCGGAACACCATACTTACCGGCAATCATATCATTTACATTATACCCTCTTGTCGGGACGCTACCATCAAAGAGCCTCTGCATGTAGATCTCCGGCCTGCCTTCCAAAACGAATTTCCAGTAATCAGCAAACCTGCCATCACCTAAGATTTCACCCATCCTCTTTCCTACCAGTGCAGGCACGACAACATCGTCCTTAGTATCATGAAGCGGTCTTATTCCGCCTTTCCATACCTGCAGGAATGGATTCGAACATGAACATGTAACCTCATAGTTCTCAAATTCCATCCATGAATTTACAGGGAAACCTACGTCTGCATATTGTATGGATGATGTCATCATGATGTCACTGGATATAATAAGGTCAATCCTGGGATTGACATTTTTAAACATCTCATATACCCATTTAGCGTTATTAATCAGGTTAACGTTGTTAAACCACATTACCTTAGTAGGAGTGTTGTAGTGTGTGGTTCCTGTAAAGCTCTTTCTTCCAAACTTAGGTGTATTAATAATCAATGGCGTGTCGCCATGATTCCAATAAGCAACCTCTTCGTCCATTGCATAACTATGTGCATGTACCTTTTTGCCATCCAGATGAGGATCAAGACTCATGTCAAATGGGTCCTCTGCAATAATTCCCTTAAATCCCGGACCTGACCATTTTGAAGCCTGGAAGTTTCCAGCCTTGTAATTACCCGCCCAGGTATGTGAACCTGATCCATGATATCCTATATTACCTGTTAACATAAGAGGTAGATATGTGGCTCTGTTATGCAGTGTTGCATGGAAATAATGGTTTATACCTTCTCCATAATGTATGGAAACCGGTTTGATCGTTGCACAATCCTTTGCAAGCCTCTCTAGGAGATGAGGAGGAGAACCGGTAATATCTGCAGTGGTCTTCACATCAAAATCCTTGAGATGTATCTTATACATATCAAATAGAGTCATAACTTCGACCTCTTTACCATCAACTGTCTTAACCTTGAATGTGCCTTCCAAAGCAGGATCTACACCTTTGGCCACCATTTTTTTACCAACATCTTCTCTGGTTATTGCCTTAAAATCTTTTGATTTTGAATCATATACAACATAGTCACCCAGCTCCTTCCTCTGTTTATCCTTCAATCCCTGTACATCGTGAGAGTAATCCAGATGTGGAGCCTTATAGTCCTTAAAGACCTCGTCAGCTTTGAGTCTCTTCAATGTATCTGTTCTGACAAGCAGCGGGAAGTCTGTAAACTTTTTGACAAAATCTGCATCATACCATTTGTTATCCATTATGATCTTTGTCATACAAAGGAATATTGTTGTATCAGAGATACCGGTCCTGCAAGGAATCCAGTAATCTGCCTTTGTCGCTGAAGGGCTGTACTCAGGCGTAATAACCACCAGTTTTCCACCCCTTTCCATGATCTCTGTCAACCAATGAGCCTCAGGCATCTTGTTCTCAATCAGGTTTTTTCCCACCTGTATAGTCAGTTTTGAATATCTGAGGTCAGCAAAGTCAACATCAGATGTCTGCAATCCATGAACGAATGGATGTCCCGGAGCCTGATCACCATGCCACGTATAATTAGAGAATCTTCTGCCGCCCATCGCCTTATCAGGGCCAACACCCCTTACGTTGGCATCAAGCAAAGCAAGCATGTTTGAGAAACGATACATTCCCATATACTTTCCAATAACCCCCAACAGGCCCATACCACCGCGATTCTTAAAGCACCTTGTGCCTGCACCATTCCAGTGTGTAAGCGTTTCAGGTGCATACTTATCTCTCTCAAGCAGCCTTTTCTTTCCTTCTTCGCCACTGTATGCCTTAGCTATATGAATCATACCTCTGGCAACGTAATCAATTATATCATCCCATGACATTCTCATTTGCTCATCAGTACCTCTGGATGTAAATTTATATTTTTCTCTATTATCCCAGTCCAGTTCAGGAAATCCGTCATCTGCCCACTGTTTCCAGCCTTTCCTGAGAATAGGATATCTCAGCCTGTGAGGGCCATATACCCTTCTAAAGAATGTAAAACCCTTCAAGCACATCCTGGGATTCCATGTTCTCTGCGGTTTTCTTCCCTGTATATCACCGTAATCCTGATGTTCATAATCCTGCTCCACTCTTACAACAACTTCATTTCTGACAAAAGCCCTTACCCTGCATTGATGGGTATCGTTAGGAGAGCAGCAAAACGCAAATGAACGGTCATACCTGTACTGATTCCTGTACACATCTTCCCAGTTTCTATCAGGATATGCGTCAAGAGGGTTATCAACCTCTACTGCCGGCTTCAAAGACGTAAAGGCCAGCGCATTTCTCGTAGGTATCGAAACCGCAGCCGTTACTCCTCCAGCAACCTTCATAAATGTCCTTCGTGTAAGCTTCATAAACATCCTCCTTATATATGGAAATTTAATACTATGTGATTACGGTTATTTATCTTACCACTTACCTGCTTTTATTTTATAATATTCTGCACATCTGGAACACACACCATCCTGTGGTTTCCAGTCAGGAAAATCTTCACTTATTACTTTGGCAGTTTCCTCATCTTTAGCCGCTTCCTCTACCCAGTCAAATGATGGAAATCCACAGAGAGGACATGTAGTTCCGGGAAGAGGACCCAGTTCTTTTGTTTCTTCTACAAGTTCATCAACAGAACGACTGCCTGCTGCCAACGCCAGGACTTTGTTAGTATCCTTCGATAGTTCAACCATCATGTTATGCGTCATGGGTTCTTCAGCTTCCCACATTTTAGTAAATATCACTTCTCTTGAATCCTCGGGAATTTTACTGAAGAAAGAATCAAACTCTCTCTTCCTTTCTTCTCTGGTTGCTGTAGTTTCAAGACCTTTGTTGACCAAACGGCCATCAACAGAAATATCCCAGAAAAGCCTGTATCTGTCCCTCATTATGCGCTCTTCCATTGGAGACGGGCTAAATTCCTCATTTACATCATATTCGAATTTACTATTCATCATGTCAGAAACATGCATAAGCTCATGTCTGATAACCCTGCGTATCTCATTAATTCCCTCAATAAAAATTTCAGGGTATAACCTGATGATGACCTTCCTGCCCTCATCCACGACATTTGACCCCTCATTCTGCCTGGTCGTCGCTCTCCTGATGTGCACCGATTCAATCTTTTCTTTAATATCAGGGTATTCATCAAATAACTCTTTTATGTAAACATCGCACCCTAACCGAATAAAAAAGTCGTTGTCCAATTCCCTGAACTTCTTTGGCCTGCTTACCTCCTCCATCTCATAAATCGCATCTCTTTTCTCATGATACTCTATATATAATGCAAGATCTCCAGATGCCTCCTGTTTTGCCAAGCCCTTATATACTATATCATCAACCAACTGCTGATCGTAGACTATCTCAAGAGTTTTAGCTTCTTCTTCCACTAGTTCAGTCATATTTCTCCTCATCCATGCAGGAATCACATGCCATAGCACTCTTACCTTCAAGTCGCTGCAGGTAATCAGGTTCGTTGCCCATATATTCGTCTATCTCTTCTGCATCAACAGCCAATTTGACCATCTCTATATGAATAAAAGCAGTTGCCAGTGTTGCTGCCTGCCGATAGAAGTCCTCAGGAGTTTTCTTAATAACAGACACTGAGAATGCTTTAATCCACCTGCCAATGTGGGCATGTAGAAACTTTTTCTTGGCAGAAAGACAGGATTCCTGCTCCTCCTTGCTGCCGTTCTCTATTGCATATGCCAGTTTATAAGTCAGAAAATGCAAAAACTCCAACTCGACTGCTACATGGTCCCACCTGCTTGTGGTAGCATTCTTTTCGATTTCAATCCCATATGCCTTATAAATTCCTGATATATCGGCAAGATCCTGGGTTTGCTGCCATATTTGCGAACCGCTGTAATACATCTCATATGGAGGACAATCCATCGCAACAGTAGCGCCACCGAATGTAGCACGATAACCTTGCGTCAATGTTTCAACGTCAGCATTCTTCAACCCTTCCTGCAACTCACGAAATGGTTCAGATAATTCGCCGTTTCCGTGCTGCCCCAGACAGCTTTTTACCTCTTCCATATATTCCTTACTATTTAACAATTCCATAGCCTCTTTGTTAGGCTCGAGAAGGCACGTTGAAAGAAACTGATATACCTGACTTGCTGCTAGCAAATCCTCTACATTTTCACTGATTTTGTTTTCCATAAAATACCTCTATTAACAGTATAGCAAAAAAGGTGCGGTAACTGCATGCACCTATCATTTCACATTAGTAAGATAATCCTGCACTCGAGCTGATTTGTTATAACCGATTACGTATTCGTCTGTAGAAGATGCCAGATTACCATCATACCATTTGCCGGATTTGATAGCATATGATTCAAAACAGTAGCGGCAAACTCCGTCTCCCTTATTCCAACTGGAATAATCGGCCTTTATAAGTTTCTCGGTATCGCCATCTATGTGACTGTTATCCAGCCAGAAATATGTAGGCTTCGCACACAAAGGACACGGGCTATGGTATTTGGATTCTTGTACATTTGCGGGAGTTAAATATTTCAGCCTTGACTGCCCTTCCGCCTGTTTTATTCTATTAACCCAACCTTTTTCTCCCTGTATCCAGTAAATATCCGTATGATGCGGTTTCCCGGTTTTGGTATCTTCATTTGGCTGCTCTTGAAATAGGCCCCACTGAATACCACCTGTATTCCTTTGATGATACTTTGGATCATCTGTCGGCTTAAATGCCTCAAAGCTGGCAGTCCATTCTTCCTCTGCTATAACATTTGTGGAATTAAGCCCTATAACACTTATACCCACAAAGAAGAACATACTAAATACACAAAGCAATCTCGGGTATCTCATATCTTCAATTACCTCCCTTTATTAATAACGTTTTTCTTGATAGTATGTATTTTAATATGTGATCATTCTCTTTTCATCACTCTCCCATGTTGGCTCCTCAACCTTAACCCTGACCATTTCAGTACCATCTGAAGCAAAGCCAATCACGGTATCGTTATACACTTCAACCTTCTTTCCCATTATCTCAGACTCATAAATCTTCTTACCATCCTCAATTTCAAATCTTGAAAGCATGGTTTGTGTAGTTCTGAAGAGCTGCAGTACCGCCAACAGGGTTCTTGAGGGTGCAGCATACTTGTCAAGCGCTTCATCCACACCAGGACCAAACATCTGCCTTAAATAATCCCTGGGCGCCCATCTAGGTGGTATATAATAAATATTAGGTTCTGTCCCAAACTGAGGATAAAGAGGTAGTGCAACCTTGTGGATGTGTATCAGCCAATCCATAGGATTCTTTGGATCAGGTTTCTTATAATCTCCTGACAACAGTCCATTTAATCTTATCTTGCCAACACATGCAGCCATACATCTGGCTTCCATTCTTCTGCCTTTTGTAATAGGATCTTTCCCTTCAACCCTCGGGTAACAGCCAATACATTTTTCAGACATCCTTGTTTCACCTCTGTACATCGGCTTTTTATATGGACACTGTTCTACGCATTTTCTGTATCCCCTGCAGCGTTTCTGGTCAATCAGGACTATTCCATCTTCTTTGCGTTTATATATAGCCTTCCTCGGACATGCAGCTAAGCAGGCCGGATAAGTACAATGGTTACATATTCTCTGCAAGTAGAAAAACCATCTCTTGTGCTCCGGAAGCTCAGAAGATTCAGCCGCCGGCCCTGTCTCATAGTTTGTTTTCTCGCTCGCAGCAGTGTCTTCATAAATATTAGGAAATCTCCACTCCTTATCGTCCGGGATATAACCTACAGCAACTTGATTAAGTTCTTTTGTCCGGGCCAATTCAAAGATAGTGTCGCCATTGTAAAGACCATAAGGGGCTTTAGTTTCATCTTTATCTTCGGCAGACGTATACCATTCCATCGGGTTTTTGCCGTTATCCCACAATAACTGCAATATTTTATGATCCCAATGTTGAGGATAACCACCATAAGGCTTGGTCTCAACATTATTCCACCACATATACTCCTGGCCTTTACTATATGTCCATGTACTTTTGTGTGCCATAGTACAGGTCTGACAGGCAATACACCTGTTTATATTAAAGACCGCTGCAAACTGATGTTCTGGCCTTGACTCGAAGTATGGATATTCCATCGTTCTTCCAAGATGCCAATTGTGAACAAGCGTCATAATTACCCTCCTTAATTTCTAATTATCTGGAATTTCTCTAAAACGTCTATTCAGTGTTTATTCTATCTATTTTACATTCTCAATCTTCAAAGGACGCCATCTTAAGCTGATAGATTTTTGTCCATTTCTATCACCCTCAATTCCATTCCATACCGCCGTGTTTAAGAACGTTGACATACCCGGTACGAACTGGACATCGTTTTCATCTGGAGTTGTCATAGGCCTGTAGATTACCACATCCCATTTACCATTGCTCCATGAACCTTTACCTTTTACATCCTGATGTGTCTGTGATGTCAAAGTTCCAAATCCAACAGCATTCAGGTCTTCCACTGAACTGCCTCTATTACCCAGTGAGAGTAAGGATCCCGCAGCGATTCCACCTGCCATGAGGGAAGCGCTCTCGTATGACTCACTATGAAAACCAATAGGATTAGGATTAAAATCAAAATCTGTAAACATATTGGGATACTCATCTTCCATATGTTCTTTTCCGCCAGCAACACTTAATTCCTTTTCCCAATCTGCCTTCCAGTGCCATATATTTACAGCTTTACCTCTGTCACCCATCCTTGGACTAAATGGCTTTTCCGGCGATATTACCTTAACCGTCTCTAAAGGAAACATTAGTCCAACAGCATCTCTGAATTGCGCATGTGCTATCGCCCTGTCATTCTTACTGGCGTCATTCCACTTAATACCAAAGAAAATCGTTTCGCCGTTATGGAAGCCCCTGATTGATACCTCTTGCACTGAACCGCCACCATTAGGGAATGTCAAATCTTGAATCTGTAATTCAACTTTTAATGGATCAACCTGCCCCAGGGCAAGATCAGCACCATCTAAATCCGCCGCTATGTACTTGACGGTTAACCCTTCTTTAGTGGGTATATTTTCTTCTAACGATATTTCTTTATCTAATCCTTGTGAATATGTGATACCGCTACATAGGAAAAACAATGCGACTAAGGCACTTCCGAAGAAAACAGACTTATGCAATAGGCATTTCATCATTACTATTACCTCCACTTTTTGTTAAACTGAATTTATATTCTTATGGTGAGAAATTTGTAATATGTTTTTCATCAAAAGATAGGGTGAATACCTTATTGAATTAATAGTCGTATATAGAATTGGAAAGAGAATTATAAATCTAAAAAATAAAAAAACAACATCAAAATCACAAACATGAAAAAGATTTTGTTATTTTCTAGTAAATCTTCTAAATAAATAAAGAAATGAACGACCAATAAGTTCCTTACGGAGGCTTTATTCATTTTGAAAAAAATCAGATGGAAAAGTAAGAAAAGTACAGTAGTTCATAAACTGTAATGGTTTGTGGAATGTCCCCACTGAAAAGGTGCTAAAGTGTAATAAATGTGCCACACAAATTCCCATTTACAGCCCATGCATTATCATCCATTGCTATAAAGGCATTTATGACTTTTGTGTTACATACAGGGATTCATTATAATTGACATTATGTTAATTTTTCAAATACACAGTTGTTGCCGTAACCATTGGAATCATAAAGGCTTACTTCAATATCAGGAAAAGTGTCAGTCAAGCACAATTATTGATTTTTTATAACAAAGAAAAAGAACTCTAGCCATTTATATTAACATCTTCTTCTTCTTGCTCCTGCTTTTCTTTTATCTTTTCCTCCTCCTCCTGCTTTTCCTCCTCTTCCAGGGAATTCATCTTTCTGTAAATAGTTCTTGGCGTAATACCAAGCAAATTTGCAGTAATTTCCTTATCTCCCTTTGATCTCCTCAGAGTTTCAAGAATTATCTTTTTCTCAATCTCGCGAAGTGGCGTACCAAAAGGTATAGTTAACTTTCTCTCTTCAACCTTTTCCTTGGAGATGTTATCCGGAAGGTCCTTTTGTGTAATTATCCTATCCTGCGTTAAGACCACAGCCCTTTCGATTACATTTTTAACTTCACGCACATTTCCCGGCCATTGATAGTTAGTCAAAATATCCAGAACATCCTCAGAAATCCCGTCTACTACCTTATTATTCATTTCCTGGTAAATTTTAAGAAAATGGCTTATCAATAAAGGAATGTCTTCCCTTCTCTCTCTTAAAGGGGGCATATTTATGGTAATCACGTTTAAGCGGTAATACAAATCCTCTCTGAATCTTTTCTGTTTAATAGCGTTCTCAAGATTGACATTTGTTGCCGAAATAATACGTACGTTGCTTCTCAATACTTTAGTGCCTCCTAATCGTTCAAATTCACCTTCCTGCAAGACACGAAGCAGCTTGACCTGAACGGATGGAGTTATTTCCCCTATTTCATCTAGAAATAACGTCCCCTCATTGGCCAACTCGAAACGTCCTTCTTTCTGGCTAACGGCACCAGTAAATGCTCCTTTCTCATAACCGAAAAGTTCGGATTCAAGTAGGGTATCCGGCAAAGCAGCACAACTCACCTTAATAAAAGGCTTATCACTTCTTGCACCTATTCCATGAATAAGGGATGCAATAGACTCTTTTCCCGTACCATTTTCCCCCTGAATTAAAACAGACGCCTGACTGGGTGCAACTTGTTCAGCTAATTTTATAACATCACACATTATGCCACTCTGACCGATAATGTTAGATTGTCTGTCGTGTCCGAAATGCGCCAGTTGCTCATGTAAATACCTGTTTTCTACAACAAGAGCCTGTTTCTCTATGGCCTTTTTAATCATATTCGTAATTACTAATTTTTTGAAAGGCTTTGTAATAAAATCGTAAGCACCGTCTTTCATAGCCTCCACAGCTTTCTCTATTGTTCCATGCGCTGTAATTAATATTACCTCTACTTCCGGCTTGATCAATTTTGAGGCCTTAAGCAGCTGCATCCCATCCATTTTGGGCATTTTCAGATCTGAAAGCATCGCGTTGACTTTCCTTTCCCGCAAAATGTCTAACGCCTTTTCGCCCTCATCTGCCAAAATGACTTCGTAGCCTTCTTTAGAAAGCATTCTTGATAATGCAAGTCTTATACTTTCCTGATCATCAACAATTAAAACTGTGTGTTTTGCTATGTTATTCAATTATCTCCACTCCACAATTTTCAACTGGAAAACTAACAGTCATAGTTGTGCCCTTCGCAATCGTACTCTTACAATTAATATTACCTCCATGCCCCTCAACAGTTTTCGTCGCCAGGGCAAGGCCCAAACCGGTGCCTTTAACCTTAGTACTAAAAAACGGATCAAATACTCTTTGAATATCGCTCCTGTCAATGCCCGATCCGGTATCAGTTATATTTATCTCAACATTTCCATCCTTAAGCCTTGTCGATATACTTATATTACCACCTTCAGGCATTGATTCAAATGAGTTCTTTAGTATATTAAGAAATACCTGCTTTACCTGGTTAGTGTCGAGTAATATTTGTGGCAAATCAGGTGCGTAGTTCTCTTTCAAGGAGATACCTCTCTGTACAATTTCCTTGTTAAAGAATTTTGTGAGTTCAATCAATACTTCATTAATAGACGCCGGCCTTGTTTCTAATTTGGGAAATCTTGCGAACCGTAGATATTCATCACTTATTTCAGTTAAAGTATCCACTTCTTTCAGAATAGACTGAATCAGATTCTCCGCATCGCTCTTTTCCTCTCCATTATCGTTGCTGATTTCATCGAACAACAACTCCGTATTTAAACTAATTGAACTTAACGGATTTCTTATTTCATGGGCAACGTTTGCCGACATTTCACCTATAGTCGCCAAACGTTCACTATGCAGCAGCTGATGCTCCAGCTCTTTCCTTTCTGTAATATCATGGCTAGTCAGAACAGTACCCCAGTATTTACCATTTTGATCAAATACCGCAGAATACGTGTTGTATATAAAGCCATCCTCCACCTTTATTTCCTGGTGCTGTGAAGTTTCTATTCCCTTTCTAAAACTTTCAGTTATGTTTGCCGCCACACCTCCCACATAAGGGATCTGTCCATCTTTCACTGATTTATTAATTATTTCTTCTCTCTTTACTTTCCATGCTTTTTCAATTCCCCTGTTGCACATTGTCACCTTATCATTAGGGTCTATGAAGATAACGCCTTCATCCAGATTTTCTAACGTTGATTTTATCTCAAATAACACATCATCTCTGCCTTTTCTCAATCTGTCCATTATCGATGTCACAAAATAAACTGAAATAAAGGTTGTACTTGCAAGTGCGAAGAAAACACACAGCATATAGACTTCAGATTGCCAGAGTTCACCACCAAATTTAAAAGCAGAAAATGCTGCAAAATGCTGGTGAGGTAATACAGAATAATACTCCAGCAATAAAAGCAACGCAAAAAGACATGTAGCAAACGATGACTGTAGATAACTATACTTTTTCTCTAATAATATTCCACCTATTATAGCATGAAATAAAAAGTAAAAGATAAAGGGGTTTTCTATACCACCTGCAAAGTATATCAGACATATCAGAAAGAAATGGTCCGTCATGATTTGTATGCCTGCATGCAGCTGTAAAGATGAAAATGTTTTTACCTGGAGAGAACTTGAATAAAAGAAGAAACCCGCATTGGTTAATCCAACAATTACACCTATGACATATAAAGGAAAAACCTGCTCCACAACATTAAAAATACTACTGAAGATATATGTCGTAATCAACAAGCCTGATACAGCAATCCAGCGTAAAAGAATCAGCCAGTGCATACGTTCAACTAATTCCGACCTCATCATGCCTTCTTTGAACATTTACATCAGCTCCTGTTTCAGTTTGTTGTTATCGTTGCTTCAAGCATGCCTTTAACATGTCTTGTCACGCAAAACGATACTTATAGAATGATTTGTATAAGTAACTAGATGATAAATATTTGTAACTTATTAATTACCCTGTATCAAAATAAGCAGATTCATAGTTCTGTTTAATGGTAACAATAATTTACACCAACTCAAAAGGTACAATAATATGTAATTATATTAGAAATAACATATTATTTGCAACAACAATGTCCAAAAAACATCTTTTTTGCAACAGACTATTGACAACAAAATAACCGTTTGTATAATTTATTTGCATTATTCTTAAATCAATATTAAGTTGAGCCGTAATAGAGTCATAATCACTGTAAATAACCATTTGTAAACCGGGGTAAAGGCAAAGTGCGAGTAGAATTTGAATTGCCGGATATCGGAGCAGAAGCAGGCGATAAAATAGTCGTGGCTTTCTGGCATGTTGAAGAAGACGAAGAATTCGTAGAGGGGAGCGACCTTATGGAAGTTTCTACAAACAATGCAACTTTCAACATTTCGGCACCCAGTACCGGAAAACTGATTGAAATATTAGCTCAAGAAGGTGACCCTGTAGAACCGGGTGATGCTATTGCAATAATAGATACAGAAGATAATTAAAATAACCGATGTTTGTGTAAAGTATTATGGCATTCTCAGATATTCTGGCCCAGGATCATATTACCAACCACTTCAGAAAAACAATAACCACTAATCATCTCTCTCACGCATATATCTTTACCGGGCAAGATGGGATTGGAAAGACACTTCTTGCAAGAGAATTCTCAAAGGCCATTCTTTGCAGTGAAAAAGAAGACGATTCCTGTAATTTATGCAACAACTGCGTTCGAATAGAAAACAGTAATCATCCTGATATTCATTGGATAGAAATTGAGGAAAAAGCCAAATTCCTGAAGATTGATAATATCAGAGATTTACAGCACTCAGTAAAACTAAGCCCTGTTGAATCCAACTACAAGATATTCATCATTAAGGATGCAGACAGGATGAATGAGGAGGCCTCAAATTGCCTGCTCAAAACACTTGAAGAGCCTCCTCCCAACACCATTATTATCCTCATTGCTAACTCACTTACGCCTGTCAAGGAGACAATCAAGTCAAGATGCCAGATAATCAGATTTCATCCGATACCAGCACACATAATCGAAGAGCAACTGATAAAAAGGTTTGACGCCGATACAAGAAAGGTTGGATGGATATCGAGGTTTTCCAGCGGAAGTCTCGGAAATGCATTTGAACTGCTAGAAGACGATTTTTACGAAAAAAACAGCGATATTGTTAACCGCATTGGTGTATCAGGCATAGACAATCTTCTCCTCGCCGAAGAAGTCATTGATAACTATTTGAGCTCGAGTGAAACCTTAGAAGAAAAAAGGCAGGCTCTCAGGCGTATTTTAAACTGCATACTGCAATTCTACCGTGATATTCTGGTAGTTAAAGTCAGGAATGTATACGGTACCGGCAAAAAGCCCTCTCCCCTTTTCAATGAAGATCATGAGGATGCACTACAAAGGTGTGCCGGTTATTTAACCCAAAAACAGATAACGGCAATAATTAATGATATCCTGGAGTCCATCAAATATATAGATTACAATCTGAATATTAATTTACTGGTCGAAAACATATTCACAAGGATTGCAATGTTGAATTCGTCGGAAAGAGAGTAAAAACACAATCATCATTTCTAATTCTCAACTTCTGCAATAACCTCGGCACAGCGGTTACATAAGGTTGGATATTTATCTATCTTGCCTACCTCTTTACGGTAGTTCCAGCACCTGTCGCATTTACTGCTATCTGAAACCCTTACCTTGATAAACAGCTTTTCAAATATCTCTCCCTTATTCGAAGAATCCAGAGGTTCTTCACTTACACCTACATCTGAGACTATGAATATCATTGGGAAATCGCTTTCGTATTCTTTCAGAAGATTAAGCATTTCAGGATCATCAGTATAAAGGTCAACCGAGGCCTCAAGGGAGTTGCCGATTTGCTTTGATGCCCTCATCCCCTCCAACTCCCTTGCCACATCCGTCCTGATCTTGATAATCTTCTCCCATTTATCGTTAAGCTCATTATCTATGTACTTTTCATTATTAACCGGCCAATCAGCAAGGTGTACAGAATTGGCACTACCATCATCATGCGTCATCTCCAACCACACCTCTTCCGAGGTATATGCCAGGATTGGGGCAAGGAGTCTTACCAACACAGAATTTATACTGTGAAGAACAGTCTGTGTAGACCGCCTTTCAATAGAGTTCTTCGAAAAGGTATATAGTCTGTCCTTCTGAATATCCAGATAGAAAGAGCTCATCTCAACCGCACAGAAATTGTGAATAATATGATAAACGCGGTGAAATTGATATGATTCGAAAGCAGACGTTATTGCAGTTATGAGTTCTTCCGTTTTGTGCAGTGCCCACCTGTCAATCTCCAACAGTTGGGAGTACTCTACCGAATTGCTGCCTGGATCAAAGTCGAACAGATTGCCAAGGATATATCTGAATGTATTCCTGATACGCCTGTAGGAATCTGACAGCTTTGCAATGATAGCGGGAGAAGTGTTCATCTCGTTCCTGTATTCCATGGAAGATGTCCACAGCCTAACGATATCCCCTCCCATGTCCTTCAGGGCGTCACCAACCGATACAAAATTGCCAAGCGATTTAGACATCTTCTTGCCATGTTCGTCTACTACAAAACCGTGCGTAATTACTGTTTTAAATGGGGCACACCCCCATGCCGCAACAGAAGGAAGCAGAGATAGCTGAAACCAGCCTCGATGCTGGTCGCTTCCTTCAAGGTATATATCCGCCGGGAATGATAATTCCTCCCGTTTCTTCACTACAGAATTATGGCTGGAACCTGATTCGAACCATACGTCAAAGATGTCGTTCTCCTTTTCGAAGTCAGAAGAGCTGCACTTCGGACATTTTGTGCCGTCCGGCAGGAACTCCTTCGTGTCTTTATAAAACCAGCTATCGGCACCATGCTGCAGGAACATATCACGTACATGGTTCACAACCTTCACGTCCAGGAGTGATTCCTTGCAATTGTTACAATAGAATGCAGGTATCGGTACACCCCATGAACGTTGTCTTGAGATACACCAATCCGGGCGCTCCTTTATCATATTTGATAATCTGACTTCTCCCCATTGCGGTACCCATTCTGTTTTCTCTATTTCGGCTAAGGCATTTTTCCTGAGATCCTGATGATCCATGTTGACAAACCACTGTTCAGTTGCCCGAAAGATAACCGGCTTCCTGCAACGCCAGCAATGAGGATAAGAGTGGCTTATTTTCTCCATACGCAATAAAAGACCCAACTCATCGAGTTTGTCTGTTATTGATTTGTTTGCATCATATATATTCTGCCCGGCAAAATCCCCCGCCTCTTCTGTAAATACTCCGATTGCATCAACCGGACTCACAATCGGCATACCATACCTTAAACCGGTCTGGTAATCATCCTGGCCATGGCCGGGGGCAGTATGTACACACCCTGTTCCGTCCGTAAGAGTAACGTAATTTGCCAGAACTACAGATCCTTCCCGCTTCATAATAGTATGCTGATATTTCAAGCCTTCCAGGGAACTGCCTTTGACCGTACCCATACGTTCGTAATTCTCTATTTCAAGCCGGTCCATGACAGAATCCACTAAATCTTCAGCCAGTATTGAAACCTGCTTCTTTTGTGTCTTTGGATTTATATATCTTACTGCCGTGTATTGATATTCAGGATGCAACACGATTGCAAGGTTTCCCGGCAACGTCCATGGAGTAGTAGTCCATATCAGCATATAAACATCATCATCATGGAGTCCTTCAAATTTATCTTTTGTATTATCTATCAGTTTAAAGTTGACGTAAATTGAAGGGCTGGTTTGATCGTGGTATTCCAATTCTGCCTCAGCAAGCGCAGTCTCACAACGCATACACCAATGTATTGGTTTCAGGCTTCTGTAGACGTATCCCTTTTCAACAAGTTTCCCGAATACCTCAATTACTCCTGCTTCGTATTGTGGAGTAAAGGTTAGATACGAGGAATCCCAGTCACCGGATACTCCCAGTGCCTTAAATTGTTTCATCTGTACCTTTACGAATTTCTCAGCATATTTTTTGCACTTCTTGCGAATCTCAACAGTTTCCATCTCCTTTGCCTTGGAACCCAGCTCCTGCATTACCCTGTGTTCAATAGGCAGACCATGGCAGTCCCAACCCGGTATATACGGAACGTCATACCCCTTCATGGTATAAAACCGAACAATCATGTCTTTCAGTATTTTGTTTAATCCGGTTCCAATATGGAGGTCTCCTGTAGGGTATGGAGGCCCATCATGTAGAATGAATTTCTTCCCACCTGCCCTTGCCTTACGTATTTGAGCGTACAGGCCATCTTTTTCCCACTTTTTAAGAAATTCAGGTTCCCTCTGAACGAGGTTTCCCTTCATGGAAAATTTTGTTTTTGGCAAATTGATAGTATCTTTATAACTCATTTTCTAAACCAACCTGTGTAAATCCTCTTCTGTTATGTTTCTTATAAACAGTTCCTTGTCTCTTGATGTCTCACCGGATATTATTTGAATGTCTGAACTCTTGATGCCCAGCCATTTGGCAAATAATTTGATTACGGCCTTGTTCGCCTTCCCCTTTTCGGGTGCTACAGTAACTGCAATCTTTATCTGGTCAGCATATTCCCCTACCACACGGTCTTTACTGGAATTTGGCTGCACCTTAACAGATACAGCTACCCCGTCTTCCATTTCTCTTATCTTAATCATAATAATCTGCGTTCAATATAAATCAAATCCCTTTAAATACTGCCGATCCAATACGAACTAAATTTGCACCTTCTTCTATTGCAACTTCAAAATCCTGAGTCATTCCCATGGATAGAATATTCATCTCGACATTCTGAATGTTTTCATCTTTGATTCTTTCACTCAATTCACGCAGCCCCTTAAACATAGGCCTGCATATTTCAGGATCATCAACAATGGGTGCCATCGTCATTAAACCCTTTACTTTAATTCTTTCAAGCTTATTTATTTCGTGCAAAAAAGGAATAGTCTCCTCGGGCGAAAGACCGTACTTGGTTTCCTCACCGCTTACATTAACCTCTACTAATATCCTCGAATTCTTCCCCAGCTTCTCAGATTCCTTATTTATTTCCTTTGCGAGAGTTACACTTTCCACAGAATGTATCAAATCAAAGATACTGACTGCCTTCTTAACCTTATTTCGCTGAAGGTGGCCAAACATATGCCACCTTAAATCCAGATCATACAGTTCTTCTTTTTTTCTCTCAGTAGCCTGTAATTGATTCTCACCTATACATGGAACACCCAATTCAGATAATATTCTTATAATGTCCGCATCTACGTACTTTGTTGAGATTACTAATTCAACTGATTCCTGGTTGTATATGGAACGCGAACAGGCCGATTCTATGCGCTCTTGTAACTCTAATAAGTTTTTCTCTATTATCTTATAATTGTTGGTTACCATATTATAGATTGTTCTATTTGACGCAGCCTGCCCGAACGGCAGGCTGAGGTAGGAAACGACATAGAATCTTAATATGCTATTGAAAATGTATCAAACTCGCCCGTTACATCTCCCCAATTTTCTTCAACATTTTTGACCATTGCCCCCGGTGGTCCTTTCCGGCACCATTTTAAAACCTGTTCAACATTATCTCTCTCACCTTCAAAAACTGCTTCAACATTTCCATCCCAACAATTTTTCACCCAGCCGCTTAAACCCAATGAGCATGCCTCTTCCCTTGCACTGACCCTGAAAAAGACCCCCTGAACTCGCCCCTCGATAACGACATGTAATCTTGCCTTTTCCATCCTTATTCGAGTGTAGAAGCGTATTGAGATCCCCGCCTGCCCGCCAGTTTGTTAGGCGGGGACAAACTTTGCCGAGGACTTTGCGCTCCTACTTTGTAAAATTATGAAATTCCAGTTAATGGAGTGTTATTGAGATATGATAAATAAAACTCTTCTACGGAGTATTTCTTTTACTTTATGTCATCCGGGCAAAACCCTTAAACATTTCTAAAGGAAAACAGTGATTCGAGGCTTATTCTGCATAAATATGGTCACTATCTGAAGCAGTAGGAAGTTTATGCATACCCATAAATGTAAATAAAACTATTGGGAAAGCGATCAATAGTACTATCGAGAGTAAGATAGGAGCAAAGGTCTTCTTTATCTTTGTTTTGGGTAAAATCATCGGTAAGTGCAAATAAGAGAGGTAGACAAGCCAGCTGATTAAAGACCATGTCTCTTTAGGGTCCCATCCCCAATACGTACCCCATGCTCCCTTTGCCCAGATCGAACCCGTAATTAAGCCAACGGTTAAAAATGGGAAACCAATGGTGACGGAAATATATGCTAATTTATCAAAGGTTACGTCCTTTCTTAATTGACTTTCAGAACCGGACATAACTATTTCCTGGGCTCTTCCACGATATATTGCTCTATATATTAAATAAACTATAGCAGCAGTGAATGATATACTCAGGGCAGAATAAGATACGAAATAGTTTATTACGTGCACAACCAGCCAGTTGCTCTGAAGCGCCGGAGGTAATTCTTTTATAGTACTGTCAGTATTCATTGCAGAGTGTATCATCCAGACAGCCAAAAGAGATTGCAGTGCGCCAACAATACCCAGGCGAGATTCATGTACACGTGCAATAAATATTGTAACAAGTTCCATAATCAGGTACACACCGGCAATAGTAAAGGCAAAAAACACAAAAGATTCGTATTTATCAGACATCGGAGCATGATTTGCTTCAAACCATCTTTGTACTACTAATGTTGTATTTAGTATAAAGGCGCCCGTAAATACACCGAAAGCAATCCAACGTAAGGTTTTCGCCCTCCATACTTCTCTGACAACGTATGCTACAATAGCGGCAATATAGACATAAAAAGTAATATTCAGCGTGAAATCCATGACTAACACACCTCTCTTTTGTATTTTGTTAAACGAGAACTATTTATCATTAATTTATAATTAAAATTTGAAATTCTATCAGTATAGTATGTTTTATTCAATATGCTCTGCTGCAATCTCATCTTCTGAATAATAATCTTCCACCTTTTGCCCTTTCCTCAATTTTCGTCTTAAGAACGGCTTTACATAAAAGATGAAGACGACACCTATACACAAAAGAATAAATCCGGAATATACAACTATCAGACCGGGATTTCTGGTTACCTGAAGTCCAGTGTATCTTTCCCCTTCAGGGTCGTAGCTTGACTGGTAAAATACATACCCTTTATACTTCAAAGGGTCATTAACTTCAATAATTTTTGTCATCACAGTCTTTCCGCCCTCCACAACTCTCAGTATACTTTTATAATCTTTAACAACCATACCGGACTGTTCGTATAAAAGTGCAAAGTTCTTGTCAGGATACCATCTTGGGGGATTATTTGCGAGCATCCAATCCGCCACTGTACCTCTGGGGCCTTCTATTTCAACAAATAACGCAGGAGTACCCGCATGTTCACCGGGCCCATGATTATGACCCTCATGATTACCAGACCTCTCAACAACCTCTTTTTTTATGCTATGCGAAGGGAAATATTTTAGTATTCTCATTTGCAGCCCTGTCTTATCAATATCATAATTCTTGTCAACTTCCCAATCTGTAGTACTAACCAGCTTACCATTACTTAAATATGAAAGTGTCTGTTTTCCCTCTTTATTCTGGACTATTCTTAAACTACTAGAAGTTTGAGAGAAATTATCAGGAACATAACATGTCAGCTTAACATCCTTGTATTTTGCCTGGTGGGCTTTATCCCAATAATCAGGGTACTTCGAGAATGTCCAGCGGGTTTCTTTACCCTGTGGGCCGTTAACCTCAACTCTTACAGCCGGATTGTCTGAAGATTGCTCATTTACTGGCAGATCTCTTTTAGCATAATCAAGCGCCAATTGCTTAATCTCAACCACGTAATCAGTACCGTCAATCGAGATGCTTTTTCCCACTTCTACCGGCATACTTCTGGAAATATTCTTTCCTTCAATAATAATATCCAGTGTTGGCTTTGCAATTTTTCCTGCAGCCTTAGCAAGCTTCTCATAAGCTGCGTCATTATCAGCCCACAGATACTCAATCTTTAAATCACGCTTAGGATCATTATACCAGTTACGGTTTTTTGCAAGAAGCCAGCCTTCAGCAGTAACATGGTTAGATTCCATCATTTGAACATATATAGCAGGATTGTTTGGTTCCTTGGACGTATTGATTGGTTCCGCTCTCAATTCTGCATCCGGATAATGATCTTTAACCGTAACCGCATAGTTGGAGCCCGGAATTTTAATCTTATTGCCTACTTTTGCCGGAATAAATTTTTCCAGTTCTTTGTTTTTTACAAAAGTAAGTAATTTGTACTTCGGTGGATGTCTTTCTATTATAAAGTCGTCACAATATACCTTGAAATCTAACGGGATCTTCCTGTAATCTGCACGATTCAGGTAATAATCTACCGACTTTCCCTCATAAACATTCACACCACCCTTTTCTCCCAGCATCATGTCGATAACACAACCAATCAGTATCATGATTATGCTGATATGTGTAACCAGAAAGCCGATCTGGAGTACGGTATTACGCCACCTCTTGACGGTACAGCAACCCAGATTTACACACAACAATACCAGAAGAAATGAAAACCAGTAGGAATGAAATATATCTGTGAGTTGAATCGCTGAGAAAAACGTTGCAAGGCCTTCACCGTATCTGTTCACATAATCTTCAGGCGACCTCATCTGAAGGATTACCGTGCCAAGGATACATGCAACTGCCAGAATGATTATAATGATTACGGCAAGCTTAACAGAACATAAAAACTGCCAGGACTTGCTATCATTTTTTACCTTTTTGTTTTGCGGATTTGCTGCCTTAGTCATACTGCCTTACTGTAATATCTTCTTTTTTATTCAAGCACATCTTCCACTACTTATAGCAGCAAGGCTTTTAAGTTTTGTAAGAAGTGTTTTAAATTCAAATTATTCAGTTAAAAATGCTATGCTATTCACTACCTTTCTCAGCTGCCGGAGGCAAGATGAGAAATTCAACTCTTCTGTTCTTCCCCTTACCTTTTTTCTTTTTATTGGAGGCGATTGGCCTGTTAGGACCATAACCTGCTATGTGTATCCTTTTCTCATCTATTTTTTCTTTACTAACAAGATATTGCAAAACACTCAACGCTCTTCCTGCCGACAGATGATGATTCGAATCCCATAAATATTTTGATTTAACTATTGGATCAGTATCTGTATGGCCGTCAATCCTTACCAAAGCAGTAGGTCTCTCATTAAGGTGTACGGCAATCTTTTTTAGAGCAGTCTCGCCTTTCGACTTCAACTTGGCTAGACCTGAACTAAATAAAATTGTCTCTGGAAGTTGAATCACAGGGCCCTCTATTGTATCCCTGACTACAGCACCACCACCAATAGATTTTGCAAGGTTCTCTAAATCCTCACGAAGCCTTTTCTTTACTTCCTCATCAGATTGTGCACGATCTTCATATGCCTTGTTAATTTTATTAGCAGAACCAATTTCAGTCCTTAACTTATCAAGCTCAGACATTTGATCACGAATAGTAATTGCCTGACGATTATTAAGTTTCCTTAGTTCGCTCACTTCAGCACATCCCTGTACCAAAAAGACCGACAAAGCTAAAAACACGAGTCCAAAACGCCTGATAATTTTATTCATGTTTTGCTTTCCCCCACAATTTCTAACATACAGTAAGTAAAGATAAATATTATTTAAGCTATGAATATAACACTTGATAATATCCTTTGCAAGCAATTTCTGGCTATTGTCATGCCTTAATACGTCTTCTCCGGGTCAAAGACCTTTTCCTCTATTATTTCGATATTATCGGTTTTATCGTTGTACTTCCTGTAGTAACACGACATATAGCCGGCATGACAGGCAGCAACTTTTTGTTTAACCTTAATAACGAGTGACTTGCCCTCACAATCAAGGAAAACCTCTTCTACTGACTGTGTATGGCCCGAAGTCTCGCCCTTAAGCATTAATCTATTCTTTGAGCGTCGAAACACATGTACTTGGCCTGTTTCGATAGTCTTCTCCAGTGCATCCTGATTCATAAAGCATAGTGTTAAAACCCTGTTATCTGTTACGTCAACAATAACGGCCGGCATAAGGCCTTTATCGTCAAATTTCACATTAGTTAATAGCTGCATCTTCCCTCCCGGTTAATATTCTCTCTTCTGATTTTGATTCATTCTTTTTAATCTCTTTGTATAGCTCGGTTGCAGATTGCCTGGGATCTTCAGATTGAAGTATGGCGGATATAACGGCGATACCATCAGCACCGTTTTCCAGTACACTGCTTACGTTATTCTCGTTAATACCACCTAACGCAATAACCGGAATACCTATTTCCTCCTTGATCTTACCTATTTTCTCAGTCCCCAACGGCTCTACAAGGTAATCTTTATATGCTGTATCAAATATTGGGCTGATGGAAATGTAATCTGCACCTGAATTTTCTGCCTCTTCTGCTTCCTGTAGATTATGCGCAGAAAAACCAATCATCTTATCATGCCCTATCATCGTTCTGACTGTTTCTATGTCCATAGACTGCCAGCCGAGGTGCACACCGTCTGCATCAACGGCAAGCGCTATATCAACTCTGTCATTAATTATCAGGTTCGCACCCTTCTCCCTTGTTATTTTACGAATCTCACTTGCCAGAACATATAATTCGACACTGCTCAGGTCTTTTTCCCTCAACTGAACAGTTTCAACTCCCCCATCAATGGCCTGACTTATTATGTCAACAAGTTTTGCTTCGCAGATGTTCCTGTTAGTTATCAAAATAAATCCCAATCCCTTGTTTGAGCATATAACCATTTTTATACCTTGAATTCAATCTTTACGCCGAGCAGTTTCTTGAACTTTCGAAGTAGAGGTTTAGCAACTTCTGCGTTATACTCAGTCACCTGTTTAGGTGCCCTGCCAATAAAATTCTTCGGATTTAAGATATCAGCTAACTTGTCTTTAATTGCTGCAAAATCTTTATCTCTTTTGATTCTCTCCATAAAATCATTTTCCGCACCTTTTTCTTTGACAAGTGTAGTAGTCTCCATTGAATATTTACGTATTTTTTCATGGAGTTTCTGTCGGTTTCCACCTGCCTTAACGGCCTCCATCAATATACTTTCCGAGGCTAAAAAGGGTAATTCCTCGTTAACACGCCTCTCGATCACTTTTGGGTATACAGTTAAACCTCTGACAACACCAAGAACAATATCCAGCATTGCATCAGTCGCAATAAACATTTCCGGCAGTACAAGCCGTCTGTTTGCAGAATCATCAAGTGTTCTCTCAAACCACTGAGCCCCACTCGTAAGGTCTGTATTCACACTATCACAAATTATGTACCGGGCTAAAGCGGTTACCCTTTCACAACGCATAGGGTTTCTTTTATACGGCATGGCGGAAGAACCTATCTGCTTCTTTCCAAACGGTTCTTCAATTTCTTTCAAATTATGCAGAAGCCTGAGATCATTTGCAAACTTATGCGCGGATTGAGCAATACCTGATAAAACATCTGAAATCTGACTGTCAATCTTTCTGGTATATACCTGGCCAGCAACAGGAAGGATTTTATCAAATCCCATTTTCTTTGATACCTGCTGTTCAAGCTGTTTTACCTTTTTTTCATCTCTATTGAATAGAGCCATAAAGCTATTTTGTGTGCCTATAGTACCCTTAGCACCTCTGAATCTTAAATTATCTATCCGGTTTTCCAGATCTTCTATATCAAGAATAAAGTCCTGCATCCACAGACATGCCCTTTTTCCAACAGTCGTAAGCTGAGCCGGCTGATAATGTGTGTATCCCAGGGTAATCAAGTTTTTATTATTGCTGGCAAAGACAACCAGTGCATCAATGACATTAACAAGCTTTTTCAACAGGATCTTCATACCATTTTTCATGAGAATCAAATCCGCGTTATCCTGTACAAATGCACTTGTTGTACCTAAATGAATTATCGAACTTGCGGCAGGACACTGATCACCAAAAGCATGAACATGTGCCATTACATCATGTTTCACCCTGATTTCATGTTTCCTTGCCGCATCAAAGTCTATCTTGTCCCGGAATTTTTTCATTTCATCAATCTGCTTCCGTGAAATTGCTTTAATTCCAAGAGCTTTTTCTGTTTCCGCTAACGCAATCCAGAGTTCTCTCCATGTGCTATATTTCAATTGATCTGAGAAATTGTAGCTCATCTCATCGCTGGCATATCTCTCTGCAAGCGGACTCTGGTATTTATCATATTTACTATTCTTTTTCTTTTTCTTTTTCTTCTTCATCCTACACCTAATCCTGACTTTGTAAACAACGCCTCAAATCTATAACCTTTACTCTCAATTCCCTCTCTTGCACCCTCTTCCCTGTCAACTACATAAAGAATACTCGATACTTTTGCTCCTGCCTGCTCGACGGCCTCTGCCGCTAACAATGCCTGTGCACCGGTAGTTGCAATGTCCTCAACAATAACAACCTTGTCATCAGAAGTCATGTCTCCTTCTATTGCCCGGTCTATACCATACCCTTTCTTACCTTTTCTTACAATAACGAAAGGCAGGCCTGTCTTGAGAGAGAGTGCTGTTGCAAGGGGTACACCACCCAATTCCATCCCGGCTATTCTCGAGACATCACTATTAAGCATCTTCCCCATACCCTCTGCAATAGCATCCAACAGTTTTGGACGGGTTTCAAATGCGTATTTGTCGAATATATATGTACTACTCCTGCCGGAGCTTAAGGTAAACTCTCCCTCTTTATACGATGTCTCGATTATTTCCCTGCCCAATTGTTTTAAGTCCATATCGTACTGACGCTAATGTTAGTTAAAAGAAAAAGCCATCTTCTTGCAAAGATGGCTTTTATAATATAAAATTTCTTACATTAATTCAACGTCTACTTCTTTTTTTATTTCTTTTTTTATTTCTTTTCCTCTTCTTCCGGAGCATCGCTAACTATAGCATTTGTCGTCAGTAACAACCCCGCAATACTTGCTGCATTTTGAAGTGCCGATCTTGTAACCTTTGTCGGGTCTATCA
>Ga0208132_1000145_pt1 | contig 32327 bp, 29 predicted proteins | sample ETNtaG_16_FD_185785 | JGI IMG/M metagenome (GOLD analysis project Ga0208132, IMG submission 185785) | Marine microbial and viral communities from oxygen minimum zone, Eastern Pacific Ocean - ETNP201406SV199 (SPAdes) (version 2) | ecosystem: Environmental > Aquatic > Marine > Oceanic ... | reverse complement strand
CACATTCAGCTATCCGATTCAGTTTAGGCAGGTTTACTACTGAAGATGAAATTGATAGGGCTATAGAGATTATAAATAAAACAGTTACTGGAATTAAAAAAACATCACCTCGCCACAAATTATTAAGCGTTTAACATGTTTTACATTGTAGTTAAGATTCTTCATATATTTGTAGATAATAGGTAAATTCTTCAATCAATTAATAATATCTCGAAGCTGAATAACCTACGGCTGTCAATAAGCAGGTAAGGTTTGAGGCCGGTACGGTCCAGAAGGAAACATCTGGATTAGCTCCCGATTCCCAATATAAAGCCGGGATGAATTGGAAAGAGAATGGCAGAAAACTTAATACAATCCTATCCAGAAAATGGCGTGCTGAAAAATCCAGCGCTGCCCATTGTAGATCAATTTGGCCGTTCATTTACCTATCTGCGTATCGCTTTAAATGAACAATGTAATCTGCGGTGCATATACTGCATGCCTGAAGAAGGTATCGACTTTCGCACGGAAGATAAACTATTGACCACTGATGAAATTTGTCGATTTATAGAAATTTTATCAAAGATGGGTATATCCAAAATCCGGTTTACTGGTGGAGAACCATTACTTAGAAATGATCTTTCAAAACTTATTCACTTTGCAAATGAGTTGGATGGAATAGAATCCATTCATTTGACGACAAATGGAATATTGCTTGCTAAAAACATCAATATTTTAAAAGATGCCGGTTTGACTGGAATCAATATCAGTTTAGATACATTAAATGCAAAAAAATTCAAGATAATCACCCGCCGAGAAAGTTTGGATCTAGTATTAAATGGTCTCGAGAAAGCAATTAAATCCGGGTTTCATTCCGTCAAAGTGAATGTGGTCGCTATGCGGGATTTCAATAATGATGAATTGCTGGATTTTATTGAACTCACAAAAAATAATAATGTAACAGTACGATTTATAGAATTGATGCCATTCGATTCACATCAAATATGGAAAACTGGAAAATTTTATGGGGCTGATCAAATTGTTTCTGACCTTGAAAAACAAGTTAAAAAATTGATTCCGATAGATGGTTCTAAAACAGAGCACTATGTCTTCCAAGTGAATGATTATGAAGGTAAGGTGGCAGTGATACCTGCTTATTCGCGCAGCCTTTGTGGAGAATGCAATAGGATTCGTATTACGGCAGATGGGAAATTACTAAACTGTTTATATAGTCAAGGTGAAACCAACCTTCGTGATTTGATGCGGTCAGGAGCTACGAATGAAGAGATTCAAATAGAAATACAACAAACGATGTGGAATAAACTTGAGGATGGTTGGGAAGCTCAGCACCTTGGCAAAGATCATAGAGAATCCATGACTCAAATAGGGGGATGAAAAGATGGAAGATCGGAAATGATAAGCCAAGTGAATGGATTATAGGAGTAAAGAAAAAAGGAAAATATTATGAGTGAATTTTCTCATTTAGATAAAAAAGGAAACGTCAAAATGGTGGATGTAACTGACAAAGTTGCTACGGTTCGAATGGCCAAGGCAGAAGGGAAAATTTCCATGCTTCCTGAAACAATATCATCCATTCAGTCTGATTCATTACCTAAAGGGAATGTGTTGACCACAGCCAAAATAGCAGGTATTCAAGCAGCGAAAAAAACATCTGATATGATTCCAATGTGTCATCAATTAAATTTGTCATTTGTTGACATTGAATTTGAATTGAAACCGGAAGCTATTTGTATTCGATCCATAGTTAAAACCAAAGAAGCCACGGGGGTAGAAATGGAAGCATTATCCGCTGTTTCCGGAGCCGCACTTACTATTTATGATATGTGTAAATCCGTGGATAAAACAATGAATATTGGTGATATACAATTAACCCAAAAAATTGGTGGTAAATCGGACCATGCTGTTGAATATCGTCCAAATGTTGGTGTCATTACTTTGAGTGACAGTATTTCATCTGGTGAAGGTGTAGATAAATCCGGGCCTATATTAATCAATGGGTTTTCAGATGTAGGTTGTTCTGTAAAACACCAAAAAATATTACCTGATGGTTCGGAAGAGTTGGTTTTGACCATTAATGATTGGATTAAAAATGGTGTTGAATTAATCATAACAACCGGTGGTACAGGATTAGGACCAAGAGATTTAACCATTGAAAGTGTGGAAAAGATATTTGATTCCAAATTGCCGGGCATTGAACAAGCCCTCCACGCTTACGGGAGAGGAAAAGTGAAAACTGCCATGCTGTCACGACTGACAGTTGGAGTTGTAAACAGAACAATTATTATTTGTCTTCCGGGAAGTACTGGTGCAGCGAAAGATGCATTAAAAGTGTTGATTCCTACCATTTTTCATTCATTTCACATGATGCAAGGTGAAAAACATTAATGGAATATTTTCTTCCTATATTGTTTTTCTTTGTGGCGTTGATTTACTCATCTGTTGGACTTGGTGGTGGGTCATCATACACAGCCCTCATGGCAATTTTTGGTATCAGTTATCATATTATTCCGACTACATCATTAACCATGAATTTAGTGGTGACATTTATCGGTATGATAAATTTTTGGAGAAAAGGGTATGTAAGACTCAATTTAATTGTTCCGTTTTTGACAACATCTATTCCTATGGTGTATTTGGCAGGGATATTGGATATGCCAAAAAATATTTTTCAGATTATTTTGCTTCTCACACTTGTGATGGTTGCTATAAGAATATATATTTTCCACCATCTACGGTTTTCATTTCAATTAACCGGAAGTCAAAAATGGATTTTCATTTTTGGTTTAGGAGGTTTCCTGGGTTTTATTGCTGGAACAGTTGGTATTGGTGGTGGTATCTATCTTGTGCCTCTAATTATAATGTTTAGACTTGGGTCAGAAAAAGAAGCTGCAGCATCAGGAGCAACTTTTATATGGGTAAATTCATTAGTTGGCGTTATTGCAAGAACACAAATAGGCGCATTTGATCCACAGTTTATTTTACCATTGGCTGGAGCAGTGATGTTAGGAGGATTTGCCGGTTCCTATATGGGAGCAGTTCGATTTAATGCTAAAACAATTCAACAAGTTATGGGCGGCATCATTCTTATAGCCATTCTATTTTTAATCAAAGGAATATTATGATACCAATTAAAGAAGCGAAATCAATTGTAGAAAAACATCTCTTTGAAGTAGAAAAAGAACAAGTGTTGTTAAAAAATGCCGGTGACAGGATTTTAGCCCAGGATGTGGTTGCATCCTTTCCGTCACCACGGTTTGATAATTCTGCCATGGATGGTTTTGCAGTACGATCTGTTGATACAATAGGAGCAAGCAATGATAGTCCAGTCACCCTGAATATGGTGGGGGTTAGCTCTGCAGGAACACCAAGCAACGTTTCTATTAAAGAGGGAGAATGCATTCAATGTATGACAGGGGCAAAAATTCCGAATGGAGCGGATGCAATTGTTATGGTAGAAGACAGCAGTGGATTTTCTGAAGCTAATGTTGTTCAAATTATGATAGAAGCTTCTCCTGGAAAACATATTCGTAAGGAGGCGGAAGAAATAAAAAAAGGTAAAGTACTTATTCCAGCAGGAACACGGATTACTCCCGGTGAAGTTGGAACATGTGCCACATTTGGCTATAGCACTTTGACTGTGTTTAAAAGGCCTAAAGTAGCAATCTTCGGGACTGGGGATGAACTTATAGAACCTGGTAATGAGCTTAAGCCGGGTGAAATATACAATTCAAACTTATACGTGTTTTCGGAACTTGTTGAATACACAGGAGCAGAAGTTGTTAGGCAAGGTATAATAAAGGATAATAAAGATTCTTTACGATCCTTCTTATCAGAAGCATTGGATACATGTGAAGTTGTTATTTCATCAGGCGGAGTCTCCATGGGAAGATATGATTATGTTCGGGATGTTTTCATGGAATTGGGTGTTGAAGATCATTTTTGGAAAGTGGCGCAAAAACCGGGGAAACCTCTATTTTTTGGTACTATGGACTCAACGCTCATTTTTGGTCTCCCTGGAAATCCCGTGTCATCTTACATCGGTTTTATGGAATGGATTTGGCCAGTATTAACATCCATGATGGGACAGAAAAAAACTAAAAAATTAACAGGGATATTGAAGAAACCATTCCCAAGAGAAAAAATAAAATCCAGATTTATATTTGGTGAAGCCTGGATTGAAAATGGACAATTGGTATGTCAATCTTCTACAAAAGTAGGATCACATATGTTGACATCGTCTTTAAAAGCCAATTGTATTTTAGGTACAGAACATGGAGATGGCCCGTTGCAGCCGGGAGAAAAAATCACAATAAATATTTTGCCATGGAAAACAATTAAATGATCCTTACACCAAAAGAATTGAATGATCAAAAAAATGAGTTCACGGTAATCGATATTCGTCCTGGAGAACAGCGTAATGAATTTCCTGTAGACGGATTAGAAACTGTAGTAGTAACTGAAAAGGACATTAATACAATTAGTGGAAAAAAGGTTTTGATCTGTCAATTCGGAATTGTGACAGAAAGAGTGATCCTAACCAACAATTTGGAAGACACTTACAGTTTATTGGGCGGGGTACAGGCATGGATGGAATTTCAATCTGATCAGTCTGATTTGAGTAGATGGTCACGGCAAACAGTTTTACCGGAAATAGGAATTGAAGGTCAGAAAAAACTCATGAATGCGACAGTAGCAATCGTTGGGATGGGTGGTCTAGGATGTCCTGCAGCACAATCGCTTATGTCTGCTGGTGTAGGAAAATTGAAATTGATTGATGGGGACATTGTAGAACTTTCTAATCTCCATCGCCAACCTTTGTATGGAATAGACGATATTAACCGATTAAAAGTTGAAGTAGCCAAAGACAGATTGGAACAATTAAATAAAAATGCAGTCATTGAATCCACCGATGAATACTTTAATAAGGAAAATGGTATGAATATAATTGAAGGTGCTGATGTGACTATTGATGCTACAGACAATATTCAAACTCGTCAATTAATTGATAGATTTTCAAAAGAGGCGAATGTGCCCATGGTTTATGGCGGCTTGTTTCGCTACGAAGGACAAGTGGCAGTATTGAATGTGAATGGGAGCCCTGGTTACAGCGATTTATTCCCTGATCCACCATCGAGTGGAGAAACATGCGAAGATGCAGGTGTACTGGGAATGCTCCCAGGCATTATTGGAAATATCCAAGCATTGGAAACAGTTAAACTTATTATTGGAATTGAACCAAATTTAATCGGACAATTACTAATCTATAATGGAATGAATCACAAATCACATACGATACAATTATGATTAATATAAATGTAAAATGTTTTTCTCAAGTGAAGTATGCCTTTGGGAAAGATGAACTCAACTTGGAATTAGAAGTTGGAGCAACCACATTGGATTTGGAAAAGATAATCAGAGAAAAAGCGGATGGTAAATTGGACGGTGTGAGTTTGCGTATTGCGTTAAATCAGAAATACATTCCCCATGAAACAGAATTAAAAGATAGGGATGAAGTGGCATTCATACCGCCGGTACAAGGGGGGTAAATGATTAAAATAGAAATCATAAATGGCCCAATCGAATTTTTTCGTAATGAAGATTCACGTCAGAATGATGGTGCAGAACTGATTTTCAATGGTCGCGTTCGTGTTACAGAAAACGGTGAAAATATCACTGCATTAGAATATGAACAATACGAAGGTATGGCTAAAGCAGAACTCACTCAATTAGCAGAAGAAACGTGCAAGAAATTTCCCATTCATGATCTATTTTGTAAACACCGTATCGGAAGAGTGGATGTGGGTGAAACGAGTCTTCATGTGGTCATTTGGTCCAAACATAGAAAAGAAGGATTAGAAGCAATGACATGGTTTATCTCTGAACTCAAAAAAAGAGTTCCTATTTGGAAATGGGCGATATTGAAAGATGGAATGCGCATTCCAAGTGAGTGTTCACACTGAAAATAATTCCAGACTAAATTCAACCCCTTAATGCTTGGCTTTTCACAACGATCCTTATCCAATTTTCTTTTTTGGATTACCCAGAAGAAATGGTTTCTTATTTCCTTATTAGTGGGAACGGTTCTTTTTCTATTGCCTACACCCAACGGGTTGACTTTAGAAGGGTATCGAATTATCATTATAGTCATCACAGCACTGATGATGATTATAACTGAACCTATACCTTTACCTGCAATAGCAATCTATATCCTCGTTATGGAAGTGTTTTTAGGTATTGGCAGCCCTGAAGAAATTTCCCACTCTTTTATGAATGATGCTGTTTTTTTTATTATGGGTTCACTGATGCTTGCTGTGGCGATTGTGCAACAGGGTTGGGACAAGCGCATTGCTCTGGGTATTATAAAGTTAACTGGAAATAAAACCAAAAATATTGTGTTTGGGTTTATTGCGATTTCGGCTATTATGTCTTCGTTTATTGGTGAACATACTGTTGCTGCCTTAATGCTCCCCATTGCCATGACATTAATAAAGTATACGTCTAACGATAGTGAAAAAGTCCCTGGATTAAGTGCTGTTCTTTTATTCGCAATTGCTTATGGGGCACTTATTGGTTCAATCGGGACTCCATCGGGCGGCGGTCGAAACGTTATTATGATGGCATACCTAAAAGATCATGACTTATCTATTTCTTACTTGGACTGGATGATGAAAGTGTATCCTCTGGTTTTGATAATGATACCCATTGTTTCCTGGATTCTACAGAAGAGTTTTGTTCCGGAGTATCGTCGCCTAGATACCGGTGTAAGAAAATTAGTTGTACAGGTCGCGAAATTACCAGAACTGACAGGAAGAAATACTATAGCAGTATTTATATTTTTTCTGGTTTTTCTGGGATGGGTATTTTTGAGTGAAACATTGGGTTTGGGTACAATTGCCTTGACGGGTGTTTTGATGTATCTGATTGCAGGTTTTGTAAAATGGGAAGATTTGAGTCGAAATACTCATTGGGGCGTCATTATATTATTTGGTGCTACAATTTCACTTGGTGCAAATATTAAAAGTACAGGAGCCGCTTTGTGGCTGGCGAACCAAGTTGTAAACGTATTTGGTTCAATCATGGATATGTTCCCGTTTGCTACAGATACAATTATTGTTATTATGACAACTATATTAGCAAATGTATTATCCAGTTCAGCAACGGTGGCTGTATTAGGTCCCATTACGTTGAATTTAGGTAGTGATGCCTTGCATTTGGGTATGGTTACAGCTATTGCTTCAGCCTTCGGATTTTTTACAGCAGTTGCTGCACCTGCATGTACAATCGTTTATTCCAGTGGATTAGTAAACGCAAAAGATTTTCTAAAAGCAGGATGGAAAGTGGGTGTTGTGTCCATTATAATAGTCATTTTATATGCGAATACTTTTTGGTCAATATTTTTTTAATTAATAGTTAAATTGGAATCGTTATGAAGTTTCTCATCGCAGTCGGCAGTAAAGAATTTTCCGAACCAACACTCAGAGTGGGGTTGCAAGTTGCTAAAGCATTTAAAGCGGCTGTAACCATTGCTTATGTGGGCCCAAAAATCAGTGAGTTTTCTACCTCTCAAGTACGATTTACTCAAGAGCGTATGGAAGAGTGGGAATTTGATCGGCCCGGAGTCGAAGTATTGGAATGGGCATTCAACTTTTTAGCGGAAAATGATTATATAACTCCCACAACGGTTGAAGCCGGTTTTCCAAAAAATACATTAGTTCAGACTGGAGGCAATCGATGCGAAGTTTATCTGCAGGGGACTGTATGTAAAGACGTGAATTTAATTTTACGTAATGGAGATATTATAGCTGAATTGAGAGATGAAGTACGGCGGGGTGGTTATGATGTAACCATAATTGGAGGGAGCCAGAAACGGCGAATGGCCCATGACCTGATTCAATATATTAATAGTTCTATTTTTGTAGTTAATAAATACGATCAGCATCAAAATTACAATCTTTTACTACCGGTGGACGATTCAACACATACTCCAAAAGCTGTAAAATATGGAGCAAGAGTTGCACAAGCATTTGATGTGAAAGTAAATCTCATTACTGTTTCGAAGACGGATTCTTTCGGCGAAGGATATACAAAGGCATCTCAACTGGCATCTAAAATGATGCGGCGAGCGGGCATTGAACATGAACATCGCTTTGAAACCGGTGACCCAGTTGAAGTAATCAAGAAAACTGCCGGAGATAATCATATTGTCGTCATGGGTGCATCTACAAAAAATCCACTCTTTAAATTTTTTACAGGCAGTAAGCCCTTAAAAGTAATGGAAGACTGCCAATGTCCTATCCTTATCGTAAAATAAAAGCCCCAACAGTTTTTTGTTGAATACATTCATTTATTGGCTGACACAAAAGCGGTGGCTGGTGTTTGCCATCATGGTCGGTATAATAATGTATAATATATCTGCTCCTGCCGGATTGTCAATTGAGGGGTATAGAACCCTCATTATTGTTGTGATGGCAATTATACTGATTATTTTTGAGCCAATACCTCTCCCTGCAGTTGCAATGATGATTCTCATTATGCAGGTTTTACTGGGAATTGATACTCCTAACGGTGTTGCGAAATCTTTTATGAGCGATGCCGTTTTTTTTATCATGGGTTCTCTTATGCTGGCTGTTGCAATAATCAGTCAGGGATTGGACAGCCGTCTTGCATTGGGAATCATAAAGCTCACTGGAAATAAAACCTGGAAAATCGTTATTGGTTTTATTGCAATATCTGCATTTTTATCATCATTTATCGGTGAACATACTGTGACAGCGATGATGATGCCGGTTGGATTAACATTAATAAAAAACTCCGGCGTGGATAATCGCAGCACAGCAAAGCTGGCTGCGCTCATATTATTTTCAATAGCGTATGGAAGTGCCATGGGCTCAATCGGGACTCCTTCCGGCGGTGGGAGGAATGTCATCATGCTGGGATATATGAAGGAGTTTGGTGTTGTAAATATTTCATATTTGCAATGGATGAAATATGCTTATCCAATATTATTGCTTGAAATTCCACTGGCTGCTATAATTCTATGGTATACATTCAAACCTCGCCAATTAATACTTGATTCTGCAGTCAGAAAACTAAAAATACACGTCACTAAAAGGGGCTCCATGAGTGGGAATGAAATATTAACTATACTCATTTTTGTATTTGTATTTCTTGGCTGGGTTTTCTTTAGTTCAAAAGTGGGTTTGGGTATTATCGCACTGATCGGTGTCTTTCTATATTTGGCATTCGGATTGATTCGCTGGGAAGATTTAAACCGAAATACAAACTGGGGGGTTATCATTCTTTTCGGAGCGGCAGTTTCTCTGGGGCTCCATATGAAAGATACTGGAGCTGCATTTTGGGTTGCAGACACTGCTATTAATTGGATGAAAATGATCAGTGATGATGTATCCATTATTAGATGGTTTGTTGCTGTTGTATTGACAGGATTGTTAACCAATTTATTAAGCAACGCTGCCACTGTAGCGGTCATTGGTCCCATTGTATTAAATATGGGAGGCGATACACTCGTAATGGGATTTTCTACAGCGATAGCATCTGCATTTGCTTATCTAACTGTTGTTGCTTCTCCAACGTGTATGATAATTCATTCCAGCGGTTTAATTGATAAATCCGATTATTTACGGGCCGGGTGGAAGATGTTTATTATGTCTGTTTTAGTATTATTTATTATATCCAACTTTTGGTAATATTCAACTATGTTTCATGAAATCGCTATAACTATTCTTATTTGCATTGCGCTAATTATCCTTGTTGTTCCACCTGTTATTTTTCTGGTGTGGTACTTTGTGGATAAGCGCCAAAGTCAGCATTCTATTCTTCGCAATTTTCCATTATTGGGGAGAATCCGATATATATTTGAAATGATGGGTCCTGAATTACGCCAGTATATGTTTGATTCAGATCATGAGGGTAAACCATTTAGCCGCACCGATTTTACTAATATTGTGGTAGCAGGAAAATATATGAAAACACTGATTGCCTTTGGATCAAAAAGAGACTTTGATAAGTCCGGGTGGTATCTGAAGAATTCTATGTTTCCAAAGCTGTCTGAAGAAATGCGAGTTGTGTGCGCACCGAAAATAAAAACAAAACGTTATGTGGGAACTGAAGGATTATTTTCAAGAAAGGAAAAACTGGAAGAAATTGACGTTCAACCCTGGTTGCTTAAGGAAGAAGATGCAATAGTCATCGGCCCAAAATGTAAAACACCCTGGAAAGTATATGGACCCGTGGGTATGAGTGCAATGAGCTATGGGGCATTGGGAGAAAATGCAATCAGCTCCATGAGTTTAGGTTTAGGGAAAGCGAAAGGATCTTGGGTTCATACCGGTGAAGGTGGATTGGCGAGTTATCATCTATTGGGCGGGGGAGATGTTATTATGCAAATCGGCCCCGGATTATTTGGTGTTAGAACAGAAAAAGGTGAATTTTGCCCGGATAAATTCAAAGATAAAGCGGATAATCCGCAAATTGCCATGTTTGAATTGAAATTAGCTCAAGGGGCAAAAATCCGCGGTGGGCACGTTGAAGGGAGTAAAGTCAATGAAGAAATTGCAGCTATCCGCGGTGTAACTCCCTGGAAAAATGTAGATTCACCCAATCGCCATCATCAATTTCATGATGTACCAACTTTATTCGATTTCATTGACAAATTAAGAGATATTGGCGGAAAACCCATCTGCATTAAAATTGTCATGGGCGGTCCCGATTCTGCGGATGATTTATGTAAAGCAATGGCTGAAACCGGGCGTGGACCCGATGCCATAACTGTTGATGGCGGGGAAGGCGGATCCGGTGCGACATATCAAGAAATGGCAGACACCATGGGATTACCCGTTAAGTCCGGAATTCTGTATTTGGATAATGCTTTGCGGAAATATGGTGTAAGAGATAACGTAAAAGTATTCGCCAGCGGAAAAATATTCAGTCCGGACAAAGTTGCTATTGCTATGGGCATGGGAGCTGATTTGGTGAATATTGCCCGGGGAATGATGATTTCAGTCGGATGCATCGGAGCAGAAAAATGTCATACAAATAAATGCCCTGTGGGTGTTGCTACTACGGACACAGATCATCAAAAAGCTTTAGTTGTTGATGAAAAGCAATGGCGTGTCCTTAATTATGTTATTACACTGCGAAATGGGTTGAATTCTTTGGCAGCTGCATCAGGGTTGAATAATTACACTGAATTTGATAGAACCCATATAGTGCATAAAAATCAGTATGGCCAAGTACAAACCATGGCTGATATTTTTCCGTATTCAAATAATGAATAATTGATTACGTTTGTTGAATTATAATATTTAAACGTGTAATTTTATTGCTTGGTTTTGTAGGCAACAAACCACATTAAAGGAGAATCTCAATGGAATTCATAACACCCATTTTTAAATGGATACACATTATTGCAGGCGTTCTTTGGATCGGGCTGCTATACTTTTTTAACTGGATCAATGGACATGTCGCCGCCACGATGGATGGTGACACAAAAAAGAAAGTGGTACCCGAACTTATGCCAAGAGCTCTATATTTCTTTCGCTGGGGTGCAGCTTGGACATGGGTAACGGGTATGGTCCTTTTATTACTTGTATACTGGATGCAAATGAATGATTCCATGTTCAGAGAACTTGGAATTGGTGAAGAAGCCAGCAAGTTTAAACATGCGGCTTATCTCATTCCATTTATAATGGTTTTTGTCTATGATGCTTTCTATAAAAGTTCATTGGCTAAAAATACGCGTGTTGCTACAATCACCAGTTTTATGGGTATCGCCGGCGTTCTTTGTTTATTGATCTGTGTATCTGAAATGACGTCGTATCGTGCATATAATATTCATTTGGGTACCATGTTTGGCTCTATGATGGCTTTCAATGTATGGTACAGAATTTGGCCGGCGCAACAACGGATTATTACTGCCATCAAAAATGGCGATGCGCCGAATCCGGCTGATGCGGGAATGGCAGGCCTACGTTCAAAACATAATACATATATGTCTGTTCCTTTAATCTGGACTATGATCAATGAACATACCGTAGGCGTGTCACATTATCTTGGTGGCTATGGTGTGTTACTCATTATGGTTGTTGTGGGCTGGCATTTAGTTTTCCAGCTTTATAAAAAATCAGCCAAAGTACAAGGTTTTTAATAGATATATAAAATGTTGGAAACCAAAAAACCCTGCCGAAGCAGGGTTTTTTGTTGGAGGGTGTTTTTATAGGGCAAATCTAATTTTTCAAATTTTCGTTATCCTAAATTTTATTATGATTTCTTTTTCCTGATCAAATATGGGGTAACTTTCAAGCCCGAAATTAACACCAAATCAAATAATAACAACTTATTTCATGCAAAATATTTTAAAAACAATTTGGTTATTTATATCGTCATTTGGCATCATGTTTGCCGTTTTATCCTGGCTCCAGGAAGCGGGAGTATTATCCAATGCCGACGGTTGGTGGAAAGGTGGGTTTGCACTTCTCTGTGGAACCATCCTCTATCTATTGGTTCCAAGACAAATGGGAGACTAATCGTTGAAACATAGGAATGCTATAGGCCTGTTGATCATCGCAGGTTTACTTTGGAGCATCGCTGGTGTATTGATCAAATCCATTCCCTGGCCGCCTCTTGCCATCGCTGGTTTACGAAGTGGGATTGCGGGGGTGGTAATATTATTCTATGTCAAAAAACCACGTTTTACTTGGAATAAATACCAACTATTAGCAGCTGTTGCATATGCGGCCACAGTTACATTATTTGTCATAGCTAATAAACTTACAACAGCAGGCAATGCTATACTTCTGCAATACACGGCTCCTGTCTATGTTGCCTTATTAAGTTTTTCATTTTTAAGGGAAAGATCAACAATGATTGATTGGCTCACGATTGGTGTCATGCTTTTGGGACTGGTACTTTTTTTCCTGGATGAACTCACATTCAGCGGCCATTTAGGAAATATTTGTGGTGTGACTGCTGGTATATTTTTTGGGATGTTCACTATCCTGCTGCGTAAACAAAAAGATGCTTCCCCTGCTGAATCGATTATTTTAGGCAATGCCTTAACGTTTTTGATATGTCTGCCAGTAATATTAAATGGATTTGCAGCTGATAAACAATCTGTTGTGTTGATACTCATACTGGGTGTGGTACAACTGGGTATCCCTTATATATTGTTTGCCATTGCGATTAAATACGTGTCTGCACTAGATGCAATAATTTATCCATCTATTGAACCAATCATTAATCCTCTACTGGTATATTTGATAATTGGTGAAACGATGGGACCATATTCATTGATAGGCGGCTTGTTAGTTTTAGGAGGGGTACTGGTCCGGGCAATTATACAGAAACCGAATAAATTAATAAAACCTACCTCATAATAAAAATTTAAATAATAATAGTAATTGTTATTATTTATTTACTATTTTCATAAATGAGATTTAGCTCTCAAAGAGAAATAATCCGTGAAATTGTGGAAAGCACAAATGCTCATCCAACAGCTGACTGGATTTATAATAAAGCTAAAAAAAGACTCCCTAATTTGAGTCTTGGAACGGTATACAGGAATCTGAAACAACTGGATGAAGAGGGAACAATTAAAGCTATTACTGATGGAAATATTTCCCGTTACGATTGGAATACGGCGTCTCACGATCATATGAAATGTAAGGTCTGTGGAGAAATAATTGATGTTCACTTGCAGAATGACAGTATCCGTAAAAAAATAAGAAAGAATTACAAGTTTGAAGTAGATGATGTGAAAATGACTATCATTGGAACATGTAAAAAACACAAATAATAAAAAGGAGAATAAATAATGAGTGTACTTGTAGGAAGAAAAGCACCAGACTTTACGACACAAGCTGTTTTAGCCGATGATTCAATTGTTGGGGATTACAACTTTACTGATGCCAGGAATGGAAAATACGCGGTGGTATTCTTTTACCCTTTAGATTTTACCTTTGTCTGCCCATCTGAATTAATCGCTATGGATCATCGCATGGACAAACTAACGGAATTAGGCGTGGAAGTTGTTGGTGTTTCGATAGATTCTCACCATACACATTTTGCTTGGAGAAATACCGCCATTAACGATGGTGGTGTGGGAAAATTGAAATATACTTTAGCTGCTGATATGAATCATTCCATTGCAAAAGCATACGGTATACAATCTGAAGGAGGTGATTCTTATTACCCTGCTGGTGTTGCCATGCGTGCTACATTTGTGATTGATCAAAATGGAATCGTTCGGCATCAGATCGTAAATGATGAACCGTTAGGCCGTAACATGGATGAAGTGGTTAGAATCGTTGAAGCACTTCAATTTTTTGAAGAAAATGGTCAGGTATGCGCTGCAGGTTGGCAAAAAGGAGATGAAGGGATGGTAAATACAGCATCAGGTGTTGCCAGTTATTTGAGCAAACATGCAGATGAATTATAACCTACACCTTTAATACAAAAAAAGGCTGCATAATGCGGCCTTTTTTATTATTATAGTTTTTCTAGAATTTGATTATTTCCTTGTAAAGAAAAAGTCTTAGATTTCCCACTGCGTAAGCAACAATTTTTTTAAATTTCATTCGAGGTAGTAAACTAAATGTCAAAATGGAATAAAACCCGTTTCGCTGAGCATATGACTGAAAACTGCAGCCGCGAAGTGGCTAAAGTCGGGAATGCCATAATCGAATTCAGTGAAAAGCACGCTGATGAAATATCCTGGGGACGTGGATCAGATCATGGTACTCTAACATTTCGCTGCAATTCTGATTTTGGTGTGTTGCCATTGTTTCACATGACCAGCGAAGGCACCTTAAATATTCAAGTGAATTTCCTGCGGAGTAAGGGAGTTCCTAAACAGGTTATGCTGGACATGGTCCGTAAACTGGAATCGAATTTCCTTCGTGACTATGATGCCATCATGTATGATGTTGATACATTCGAACCTATTAATGAATTATTTTTCACTTCTACACAGATAGAAAAATTCCTAAACACAATGGAAGGCTGCTGTTACAGATTAAGGCAGTGATACGACCTCTTCGATCTATTTTTCGGGGCCCTGTTAGCATTGGCTGACGGGGCTCTTTCGTTTTATTTCTATGGTGTTTATAAAGGGTTTCTATCTAACAACCAATAGTGGGTAACATCGTTAAGTAGCATGAGAAAATTATTATTTATTTTAACTTTTACAAATTTAATCTGGGGCCAAACTGGAAACCTAGCAGGTCTCATTCGGGATGCAGCTACCCACCAGCCACTGATTGGGGTTAATGTTATTATCAGTGATACGGAACTGGGTGCTGCCAGCGACATGGAGGGTTATTTTCGGATAGAAAAAGTGCCCGTGGGTAGTTACAATATTCGTGTTTCTATGATCGGTTACGAAGCAGTATCACGGGCTAATGTGCATATTGTTCCACAGCGGACGACCACCGCAAATTTTGATCTGCATCCCGCTGTGCTAGAAGGCGAAGGTGTTACTGTTACAGCGAAATATTTTGAGCAAACACGGGATGCCATCACCAGCAGCCGGACAGTGGATATTGAGGAAATCCGTTCAGATCCCGTTGGCGCCTACGATATTATGGCCATGATGCAGGCTCTGCCATCAGTAGTGTCCGGGTCGGATCAGTATAACGAAATCATCGTTCGTGGCGGGGCACCGGGAGAAAATCTGTTTGTCATGGATTACCTGGAAATTCCCCACCCCAACCACTATCCTGAACATGGCAAAGGAGGGGGTCCGATAACTATGGTGGATACGGAATTTATCGAACGGATTGATTTTTATGCCGGTGCTTTTCCGGCACGATATGGTGAAAAGCTTTCTTCGGTGATGGATGTTACTTTAAGAGAAGGGAACCGGGAAAATCACTTGGGTGAAATCAGTATGAGTATGGCTGGTTTTGGTGCAAATGTGGAAGGGCCGCTGGCGGATAATGGATCTTACTTGTTTTCTTTAAAACGATCCTTTCTGGATTTTGTCATAGTATCTACAGGGATGCAGGCCGTGCCCCAGTATTGGTCGAGCCAGGGCAAAATCACTTACGATCTGTCGCCAACAAAAAAACTAATGTTCAATTATATTGGCGGAATCGATGCCATCAATATTGAGGGAGAAGACAATCCAGGGCTACGCGGAGCGGAAAACGTAGAATTTGATTCTCAACAAGCTACCGTGGGCATGACCTACAAAAACCTGTTCTCTAAAAAGGGTTTCAGCATTCTTTCGTTATCCAAAAGCCTTGTACAATTGAATACGGATGTATACGAACTGGCTGAAGACAATCGGCGGGATATGTACCATCAACGGCGTGATCTGGACAATGAAACAACTTTCCGCGGCGAGGTAAATTATCAGATCAGGCCCGGGATAGATGTCAACACCGGCTTTAGTATCAAGACCATCAACCTGGATTATGATAACTGGTTTGAACCAAGGCCTACGATCCTTTACGGCTATTCTCTGCCATCGGAACCACTGCCAGACAATACAATATCCAGCGATGAATTCTATTTGAAATATTTTGACGATCCAAATACAATTGTTACGGAATTATATACACTTGGAGTGGCGGACACGATCAAAACAAATGCAATTATGGATTACTGGAAAATGGGTGGTTTTCTTCATGTTTCTTTGCAGCCGATCCGGACTCTGGAAATTTTTGCTGGAGTACGCTACGATTATCTGGATTTTACCGGGGCAAGCAGTGCCTCGCCCCGCTTTGGTTTATCCTATCGTTTCAGTGAAGTGCTATCATTGAATTTTTCTGCCGGGCGTTATTTTCAGCCGCCCTTTAATCATTATCTAAATTCAGAACGGGGTACTCCCAGAAAATTAAAAAACTATTATGCTGACCAGGCCGTTATTGGATTGGAATATTTCCTTGCTGCTGATACGCGTCTGACCCTTGAAGTATTCAATAAAGAATATGATGATATGGTCACCTTTGAGATGCTAACAGGCTCTGATGGCAGGGATAGTTTGAATATTTATAATACCATTAATGGCGGCAGCGGCAGATCAAATGGTATAGAACTATTCATTCAGAAAAAATATTCAAAAAACTGGTATGGGTCTTTGTCCTGGTCCCATTCAATTGCGGAAGGAGTGGATCCCCGTTCCAATAAATACTATCCCTGGACTTATGATTATGGAGATGTAGTGAACATCATCGGTGGGTACAAGATTCGCTATGCTGATTATGACTGGTATCGGGAATTCAAGGAGAATGTCTGGGCCAGGAGTTTTTCCTGGCTGCCCTTTATGCCCAGTGATGAATTTGAAATCAGTTTCAAGTTCCGATATATGGGTGGCCGACCCTTTACACCGAAAACTTATGATCACACAGTTCGCGATTGGTATGTGGAATCATCCAAGCCCTGGAACACAGCACGATATGAATCCTATCTGCGCTTGGATCTAATGCTGCAGCAGCGGTTTTATTTTAAACGGGTGAATATGGTAGTCTTTTGGGATATTTTGAATGTCTTTAACACCGACAATCCCTGGGAATATATTTACTTGGCGGATGGGACAAAGGAAATGTACTGGCAGTACAAGACAATGCCTGTTGGCGGAGTGATTTTAGAATTCTGATGGGCCTATATTTATTCCTTATATTTATTTTTTTTACCGTGGTGATTGGTATCATTGTTTACGTAGCCGCGAAAAATAAAACAGAAGATTCCTATACTGTTCTGGACATCGACGAATGGGACTGCCCCGAGTGCGGGTTTCACGTACAAGCAGGGGCAAAGTGTATTTATTGTGACACCGAAAAGCCAGCCTGATATTTCTGTCATTATTCCCGCGTTCAATCGGGCACACACTTTACCCAAAGCGCTGGATTCTGTTTTATCCCAAACCCTTAAACCCAGAGAAATCATTGTTGTTGATGATGGATCAACCGATGAAACGAATGCAGTTTTAGCGAATTATCCCGGGTTGTGTATAATCTCACAAGACAACCGTGGAGTTAGCGCTGCCCGAAATATGGGTATTAAAAAAGCAGGAGGAGAGTGGCTTGCATTCCTGGATTCTGATGATGAATGGCTGAAAGAAAAATTGGAAAAGCAGTGGGACGCCATTTGTATTGATGACAAATTGATCTGCCACACGGAAGAAATCTGGATTCGCAATGGCCAGCGTGTGAATCCCATGAAAAAGCACAAAAAGTTTGGCGGAATAATCTATGAAAGATGCCTGCCGCTTTGCGTGATATCTCCATCATCTGTAATGATCCATAGATCGGTATTTGAAGACGTTGGCGTTTTTGATGAATCTTTGGAAGTGTGTGAGGATTATGACCTTTGGCTGCGCATCTGTGCTAAATATTCTGTATTATTTATTGATGAACCATTAATCGTGAAATACGGCGGGCATAAAGACCAGCTGTCGAGGAAACACTGGGGCATGGATCGTTTTCGAGTAAAAGCATTGGAAAAAATGATGTCGTTCGGAGCATTAAATGATGAAGATGAAAAAGCAACAGTGAATATGATTCTTCAAAAATGCGGGATCATCATTAACGGCATGAAAAAGCGAGGGAATAACGATGAAGCTGAAAAGTGGCAAAGCAAAATAGAAAAATACGAAAAATAACAACCACTCCTATATGGGTGGATAAGCAAAGAATCAATTAAGCAGAGCACTAATCTTATTCGTTTTAAATTTGTGCAGATGAAATATCTTATAATATCCATATTGACCATTACATTTGTCGTTGGGCAAGATCCATTACCTCGCAGTCTTACTGGGGAAGAAAAAACACGCCTCCATGAGATCGGCATCAGCCGAACGATCACCGATCCACCCGACAGCGTGGTGTACGCCCCGGCAGAATTTGATTCCGTGGCCGGTATCATATTTGCCTGGGAATCTTACTATACCCTCCTCACCGATTTAATCAAGGAAGTAGCAGAAGAGGATACTGCCTGGGTGGTGGTGGACAATGCCAATGAAGCAACATCCGCATCAGCAACACTTTCCGGCAACGGCGTAAATATGGATCATGTCGTTTTTCAGCAGATACCTACAAATTCAGTCTGGATTAGGGATTACGGCCCTTGGTGGATCTACCAGCCGGATGGTTCCAGGGCAGTACTGGACCTGGTGTATAACCGTCCCCGGCCGCAGGATGATGCCTATCCGGAGAATTTGGCGGCGGAATGGAATATTGATTATTATGGTTTGGGGCTCGTTGAAGCCGGGGGCAATATGCTGCTGGACGGTACCGGAAATGTGTTTATTTCTAATGTTATTTTTGATGGCAGCCAGGGGTTTGACCCCAACCTCACCCAGGATCAATTGGACGAATATTTCCTAGATTATTACGGAGTGGAAAATGTGATCATCACCGATCATTTGGAATACGACGGCACTGGTCATATCGATATGTTCGTCAAGGTTATTAATGATTCAACCGTGATCGTGGGAGAATACACATCATCAACGGCGGGAGCCGGAAATAATTATAACATTTGTAATAATGTGGCTGCACAAATTTCGGGATTAACAAACGGCAACGGCCGGCCCTATACTGTGGAACGGATGCTCATGCCACCATACAGTGGGGGTGTTACCTATACCTATATCAATTCACTCATTGTGAATAAAAAAGTTTTCGTGCCGGTTTACGGTTTTTCCACTGATGCAGATGTACTGACGCAATATGAACAAATTATGCCCGGCTATGAAATCATCGGTTATGACTGTAACCAGATTATTTCTGCCAATGGGGCAATTCATTGTATTGCCATGAAAGTACCAGCGATGCTGTCCCAGGATTCCTGTGCACAATGGAGCAAAGGCGATGTGAATACAGATGAGGTGGTGGATATCATGGATGTGTTGACAACAGTGGATATTATTCTGGATGCTGGCGAGATCGAACCTTGTGTGCAATTTGCAGCTGATATGAATGAGGACGGGGACGTAACATTCTTTGATATTATTCAGATATTGAATATCATTATGGACTTGTAAAATGACAAAAAGCAAATTATTAATCTTTTCCATTTCTTTTCTAATTGCTGAACCCAACTGGGAGAAAACCCGCAATGAGACGGTGGATCTGTTTCAGCAATATTTACGGATCGACACCAGCAATCCTCCCGGGGATGTTCGTTTGGCGGCAAAATGGTTTGCCGATAAGTTTACTGAAGAGGGAATTTCATTTGAAACATTTTCTGTTCCGGAAGATCCGCGACGTATGCACGTTTTGGCGGAACTGAAAGGCATGAATCCTGAATTAAAACCATTGCTTATAATAAACCATATGGACGTAGTGCCGGTGGATGAAGATTTCTGGGATGAAATGCCGTTCGATGGTGAATTGAAAGATGGTATTGTATACGGCCGGGGTGCCATTGATATGAAAGGCATGGGCATCATGGAGTTGATGGCCATGATCCAGCTACACAGGGAAGGCTGGCGCCCGGAACGAACCATCAAATTTTTGGCTGTGGCTGATGAAGAAATATTAGGTCCTCTGGGCGCTTCATGGATGATCGAGAACCACTGGGACAAGCTGGATCCGGAATGGGTCTGGGATGAAGGTGGAATTGGGTCAGAGGATTCCTTCCCCGGAGTAAGCGCTTTTGCCATTGCCGTGGCCCAGAAAAAATCCTTCTGGGTGGAAGCAGTTGTGGAAGGGAAGTCCGGTCATGGTATGCGTCCTTACAAGGATCATCCCAATGAGATATTGGTAAAAGCTCTTACCAGGATTGTGAATTGGAATACACCTTTGGAAATATCCCCGGTCGTTGATGAAATGTTCAATCGCTTGGGAGAAAGCACTGGTGGAGGACAAGGGTTTGTCATGAAAAGCCTGGATAATGGGCTGGTGCGTTATTTGGCTGGAGGTTCTGTAGCTGGCACCAGTGTGTCTACCAATGCCATGCTGCGCAATACCATTTCACTCACCATGTTGAATTCTGGTTATAAGACTAATATCATTCCGGAAAAAGCCACAGCAACATTGGATATACGCCTGCTGCCTCATGTGGAACCGGAAGAATTTTTAGATGATCTGAAATATGTGGTGAATGACGACCGGGTGCAATTCATTTCCAAACGTATTCCCCGGAACAAGCATGTATCCAGCTGGGAAACAGACTTTTTTAACATTTTATCTGATGAACTTCATCGTGAAAAGCCGGATGCACTGGCCATGCCCTTTATGACAATTGGCGGTACGGACTCCCAGTTTTTTCAGGCCAAAGGTGTGAATTGCTACGGGCTTATTCCCGTCATGGTGACAGAAAAGGACGTTCAATCTATACATGGTATTGACGAAAGCTTGTCGGTGGAAAATTTGATGATGGGCACACGGATTGTTTATCATACAATAAAACGAGTGTGCGGTCCCGGTGAATAAACCGCTCATCTACGAACCTATGACGGCGTTTACTGATCTGCTCATTTTTGGTCTGGGTTTATACTTCGCCCGGGAATTATACGGCATTTATGTCACCAAACTCATGAGTTTACATTTACATTTTATGATGGTATTTTTCTTTATGGGTCTAGCCGGATTACTCGGTGCGTTGACCCACGGAATCGGTCCCCATTTACCTCAAAGCATTCATACATTTATTTGGAGAATAACTTTATACTGCATTGGACTCACGACCTTTTCCATGCTTTTGGGTGGGCTGTATCATGTTGTACCATTCAACACAATGAATTGGCTGAAATGGCTACCCTTATTAGGACTTATCGTTTATATGATACTTATAACACGAAATGATGATTTCAAAACTGTGATCCGTTTTTATACTCCAGCTATGATGCTGCTTCTGCTCATGATGCTTTATTCGTTATTACGATTTCAAAGTGATGGAACCAGTTGGATTATTTTTAGTGTTCTCATGGCGTTTGCCGGAACTGCCGTTCAGCAAAGCGGATTTTCTTTCCACAAACATTTTAATCATAATGATATTTATCACGTTTTTCAGATGGGGAGTATGTTTTTGTTATATAAAGGTGTAATATTATTAAAATAACATCTAAATAAATCTCTTTTTCCTTAAAGAAATACACTCCAACTAAACTATATTCCCATCCGTTTTTTTAAGAGGAAATTGTGGAAATAAATGTAAAAGAAATAAATACGTATTCCCGGGAAATGTCCGTCCAAGTCTCTTGGGCAGAACTAGAAGAGGGATTTAATAAACACGCTAAAAAATTTAGTAAAAAAGTGAATCTTCCAGGCTTTCGTCCTGGTAAGGTCCCCATGAAGGTTTTGATGAAACAATTCAAGCCGGCCATGGAAGCGGACTTTGTGGAAGATGCCTTGAATTTATATTATTTACAAGCGCTCAAGGAAAAAGACCTTTTACCTGTGAATAAAGCTGAAGTAGAAAAAGTGGATTTTCAGCATGAAGGTGATATGTCCTTTACAGCAAAATTTGAAGTAGAACCAAAAATTATTTTGCCCAAACTCCGCAAACGGGCCTTTAAAGTACAGAAGACGAATTATATTTATGACCAGGAAGATATTGATAATGTCATTCGTGACCTACGCCGCAACCACGCCACCATGGAAACGGTTGAAACCGGTGCAGAAGAAGGGAATTTTATTTTAGCGGATCTCCAAAAACTGGATCCCAGCGGTGTTGCCATCATTGGCAAAAAACTGGAAAAACAATATTTAAAAGTGGGCGGCGGCGTCATCAAGGATGAAAATCTGGACAAGCTCAAAGGAGCCAAACCGGAAGATAAAATCCGCATGCACCTTACGGAAAATGAGCAAGGCGAAAAGTCTGAATACGAAGTAAGTGTGATCAACGTTGAAAAAGAAGTGCTGCCAGAAATCAATGAAGAATTCATAAAGAAAGTCGATCCCGAAGCAACCACAGAAGCCGAACTCCGGGCCAATGTGGAAACACGTATTAAAGATAATTATGAACACCGCAGCCAGGAAGCATTCGAAAGGCAGTTATCCGATGCATTGATCGAAAAAGTCAATCCGGAATTTGCACCCTCCATGGTGGAATCGTACTTGGAGCATATGGTGGAAGACATTAAGCAATCCGGTCAAGCCGGTGCAGAGGAAGTGGATGAAGCCAAAGTGCGGGAAACGTATCAATCGGTTGCGGAACGGAACATGAAGTGGTTCTTGGTGCGTAAAGCTGTCATCAACGAAAATGGACTTGAAGTGACCAAAGAAGATGTTCAGGCAGAGATTCAGAAATTGTTGGACCGTTCACCAGATCATAAAAAAGAGATCGAAAAGTACTATAAAAAGCCCAGCAACCGCACAAGAATTGAGGATGATTTAATGGAAAGGAAGATATTAGATTACCTCCGTCAATTTGCTAAAATAAAAGAGGTGGACGTCAAAACGAAGGATCTCCGCCAGCAGGAAGCGCACACACATGACTAAACGACAAAACGAAATCGCACAACTCATACCCATGGTGGTGGAGCAGACCGGCCGCACCGAACGGGCCTATGATATTTATTCACGATTACTCAAAGAACGCATCGTCTTTTTGGGCACGCCGATTGACGATACTGTCTCTTCATTGATCATTGCCCAGTTTTTATTTCTGGAAGCAGAAGATCCCGATAAAGACATTTATCTTTATATCAATTCTCCCGGCGGATACATCACCTCTGGCATGGCTATTTTTGATACCATGAATTATATTAAACCTGATGTGGCAACGATTTGCATGGGACAAGCATCCAGTATGGGCGCGTTTCTTTTGGCCGGCGGAAAGAAAGGGAAACGCTCGGCGCTTCCCAATTCTCGGATTATGATTCACCAGCCTTTGGGTGGGGCAGAAGGCCAGGCGACGGATATCAAAATCCAAGCCGATGAAATCATTCGCCTCAAAAGTAAACTGAATAAAATTTTGGCTAAACAAACAGGTCAAAAAATCACAAAGATTGAAAAAGATACAGATCGTAATTATTTCATGAGCGCTGATGAAGCTATAAAATACGGCATTATCGACTCCGTACTGGCATCCAGGAAATAAGATGAAATCCGATCCGGCCAGACGCTCCGAAATTACACCTGACCCCATTCCGGATACGGACACTCCTTCGCCCAAGCATAAAACTCTTCCCCGTCCTTCAGAAATAAAAGGATACCTGGATCAATATGTTATTGGCCATGAAGACACTAAAAAGTCTGTGGCGGTGGCCGTCCATAACCATTATAAACGTATTTTTTATAATGATGTAGATGATGGTGTTGAGATTGAAAAAAGCAATATTCTTATGATCGGTCCCACGGGGACCGGGAAGACGCTCATTGCCCAAACTCTCGCTCGCTTTCTATCCGTACCTTTTGCTATTGCTGATGCAACATCCTTGACGGAAGCGGGTTATGTGGGTGAAGATGTGGAGAATATTTTGGTACGATTACTCCAAGTAGCAAACTATAGTATCAATTCCGCTGAACAGGGAATTGTGTACATTGATGAAATTGACAAGATCGGTCGAAAGTCGCCCAGCAGTTCCATTACCCGGGATGTGTCCGGGGAAGGTGTGCAGCAAGCCATTCTGAAAATACTGGAAGGGACGATTGCCAACGTGCCACCAAAAGGTGGGCGCAAGCATCCTGAACAGAGTTTGATCCCGGTGAATACAAAAAATATTTTATTCATTTGCGGCGGCTCCTTTGAAGGATTGAATACAATTATTTCCCGGCGCATTGGCAAAGGTGAGATTGGATTCGGAGGCAGTAAAAAACGTCAACTAACTGAAAGCCAGGATGTTTTATCTCAAATAAAACCAAAGGACCTTATTGAATTTGGCTACATCCCGGAATTGATTGGTCGCCTGCCGGTAATCACAACGTTGGATTCCTTAACAGAAGCTGAATTATACGAGGTGATGATATCGCCAAAAAATTCATTAGTTAAACAGTATCAGAAACTTTTCCGCATGGAGGGGATCGAATTGGAATTTCGGGAAGATGCTCTCAAGACTGTAATTACTAAAGCGTATGAACACCAAGCCGGCGCTCGTGGTTTACGTTCAGTCCTGGAAAAGGCCATGATGGAAATTATGTATCATATTCCTGAAATGGATGGAGTGCATAAGATCATCATTACCAAAGATGTAATAGAAAAAAACAAAAGCCCGCTGTACCGCCGCCGCCGTAAATCGGCTTAATTTATTTCATCAACACTAGTTTTCTGGTTTTTAGGAAATTTTCCGTTTCCATTTTCAACAGATAGACACCAGATGAAAGTTCATTTCCTAACTGATCCCGACCGTTCCACGTGAATTTATACGAGCCCGGTTCATAGGATGCTGAAACGGAAAGGATTTTCTGACCCAATAATGAATAGATCGTAAAGGTTACGTTCGATTGATTAGGGACATCAAAGTTTACATGGGTCACCGGGTTGAATGGATTGGGATAATTGGCGGACATGGAAAATTTTTCCGGGATAATACTCTCACTACCTGTACTTAATAATGAAATGATAAATACGCCATTCGTACCTGTATACTGCAGGTTGTAGTTACCAAACATATCAGCCAGGTTCACATTCGCTAGGATCAAACTTACATTCCCTGCCGGGGCATTGCTGTTTACCATATAATTGATCTGGAAAATGGGTCCGGTACCAATAGCAATGGTATCGATAGTGTGCATCCCAGCCACAATGATACCAGCGTCATTTATTTGGTAGGAAAAGTCCCAATTCGCCGTGCGGTCCGTTGGCTGGACCGCAGGGGTCCAAAAACCATCGTTATTGATATCAAAGAAGTTTTCTCCCTGGTCATAAGTACCATTATTATTTGCATCCACATACGTTTCAGCAACAGGGTACAAGCGGTTAGGGTGTGAGGTATTTATTGTAGCTATGATCATACGGATTGGAATAGAGTTATGCAGGTCAATATATACCGGAGCTGTTTCTCCTGGGAAAGCAGTGGCTGAATCCACTGCAATCCCTTGGACAATAGTATTCACAAGATATGCGCTTTCATCAAAGGTAAAACAAACCATATTTCCATTGGCATCATTAGCGGTTACATCCTCAGCGCTGACATTCACTGTGCCATCCGAGCCGGTATTGGCAAAAACAGTCAACATTAATATTTCCCCGCTACCGGCAGGAATGACGGGGTTTACCAACTCTATAAAATTATTAGTAACAATAATTGAATCAGCACTGGCTCGACCGGATACATTGATACTTTCCAATAAAAGAATGTTTGGGTGCTGGGACAATTCAAATGAAAGTTCATTCAAGGTAACACTGTTGGCCATGGAAATGGATAAATATCCGACAGCGTACGCATCGCCAAAACCTATGGCACTCATGGTCCCGGTTGCTATATCATCGAAGCTAACCTCGAAGGTCATGATGGAATCGGCATAAGAAATATTGGTGAAAGCAACCATGGAAGGTTCATAATAATAACTTTCAGTACTGGGCATGGTACAATGGGTGAATTCATGATTCTCTGTTAAACCCGGGAATGGATCACCTCTGTCACTGGCACCATCATTCTCCAATTCAAATAGACCGTCAGCCTGTTCGAGACCAACACCGTAATGGGGTTCATCATTATTTGGCGCCCAGCCCTGGTCGGTTTTCTCTGTATCAATATGCCAAAAAAGTAATCCCGGCTGTGGCATGAGATTATCGGTACCTTTCTTCTGGCGGTTCTCAATGAGCCAATACTCACTGTTGTCTTCGGGATTATCCACGCGGTAGATGGTATTGTTGGTGTAAGACTGTTCCAGTTCTACATTTGTTTGTGCGGAACTAATCGTGATCACGTTGGACCAGCCCATTTCAGTTTTACACCAGGCATTCATCGCAGAAGGATACCAAGGTGTGTTCCCTGTCGTGCCCCATGAGCCACTGGCCATCAATGCCAGTTTACCGGACCCTGATGAAGTATAATCTGTATCATAAAGATCTGGAAGTCCCAGTGCATGGCCGAATTCATGAGCAATAACTCCAATGGCAACGATCCCGGTTCCCTGGATCTCAGGATTTACATTATAGTCATTGATTAGAACGCCATCATAGGTAACTGCATTGCTGCCGCCCAGCGACCAGCGGTGGGACCAGATATTCGAACCGTTCCCTTGTTCTGCACCTTGGCCGGCATGGACTAGGGTTACACAATCCACATCGCCGTCTCCATCATTGTCAAATACTGTCCAGTCGACCCCGGAAGCTTCAGCTGAATCCACCATGGCCCGCATCAGTTGTCTTTGCCTTGTGCCGCTGTTTTGTTGATCATTGCCGTAATAATCATGATTATGAGGAGCGGTGAAAACACCCACCACCTGAGAAACGGGACTGAATTGACCGTAAGAAATCTCTTCGTAAAATTCACGAAAACTTCCGGAACCGGGATTACCTGGATGGCCATAACCTTCCTGGTTAAATATATTGTCAATATCACTGATGGGATAGGTCACTGCCATATCCGGGAATTGAAAATAGATCACCGGTACATGAAATGTATCAGTTCGGGTGGAATGGAGGTTAACATTCGAACTATGAATAGGACGATGCTCTGGTATGGGTGTTAAATGTTTTTCAATATGTAATGGAGGCGCATCTTGCCCAACAACCCTGCTGCCAGGTATCAACAATCTACCATTAATTCCTTCAGCATACATCCAGACGTCATCTTCATTTATTGCTATGCTCCAGCCGTCTGTTGTTTCATGCCAGTTAGCCCATTCATCACCTTTTAAATCACATTGAATTGGTGTACCATCGGGCTGATGATGTGTAATTAACCCGGGCATAGCATCAACTGCCAATAATAAATTAATTGAGTAAATGATTAGTAATATTCGTATTTTCATTAAATATCGTCCATTTTAGATATGTGAAATTGTAGATAAATGAGAAATGTAACAATTAATTTCGTTTGTTTCTCCTTGTTTATATTAAGTGATTTCGGTACTATTAACAGTTCTAAATAGCCTTAATAATTTATTTTAATATGAAGGGATTATCATGAAAAAATATCTGTCAATAATACTCTATGTTGGTATTAGTACGGCTCTGAATGCCGACATACTCAAAGTAGAAAAACAAGATAAAATTTCAAATGAATATACAAAGATCATTGATGAGTCACAGGTCACCGATCTGCAGGCACTACCAAAGGTCATACGGAATAATCGAGCTCTGCGTGGTGCACAAAATCCAAATGTGACAGCCACATTGTTGGATTCATCCGTCCATGGTTACGGAATGGTCGTTCCTCATACCAGCCCCGTTTCATTTGTTGCCAATAAAGGGATTAATATCGGTTACCGCGGATGGGTATTAGAACCCTTTACGGACGAACAGGGAAATACCAGTTCAGCCAACAATAGTGGTTTTATTAAATCGGCTTTATCTGAAGATGGTATAACATTTACGAATTTTTCAGGTTTAAATGCAGAAATTATGGGTCCCAATACACAGGTCATAGACGGACCGTTAATGGGCCGTTATCCCAGTGCAGTGGCTGATGAAGATTATCCTTATGTTGTTTGGACAGAAGCCACTCTTTATACTGGTAGCGCTACAAATAATGGCGGCCGCCCCATGTACACCTATGATGAATTTGGGTGGTTTGCTGGTTCATATTTTCAACCAACTGTTGATATAAATTTTGGATGGTATAGTGGAACAGACCCCCTGGATGCTCCCGGGGACATGTGGGTAAATTCACCTGTATTAGTAAACGATGGGTCTGATAAGGCCATGGTGATTACGTCTACACAGTGGAGCGCCTCTCCAGATGCAAGTTTTCCAGATAAATCTGCATATTTCATGAGATCTACGATTAATTTTTCAGGAAATTATCAGTTCTATTCATTGCCGGAAATACTGTTCAATCAGGATGATTTAGGTGGAAGTGGAAGTACTGGGACTACATCACAAACAACTGTAGACATCAATAGCAGCGGAGTAGGCTATGCTATGTGTACAGCATATTTAACAGATTCTACACTATCCGAACGCCATAATTTCATTATACGTAAGACGACCGATTATGGAGTTTCATGGAGTTCAGACGGTATTGGAGGTACTGATTATTATTTTCTTCCAGATACTACCATGGAACGCGTCTTTGTTGAATCAGGTTTTTTACCTGACTCAGTATTATTTTACAGTGTAAATGATACTACTGGAGACACGACATTTACACCGACAGATCTTCCGGGTGTTTTTCCACTTTATGATCATGAAGTACACGTGGATGAAAGTGGTACATTACATATTTTCACAACTATGGTTGTTGAATCTGATCAGGCCGGATATATATATGTGGCTTTAGGTGGAGTAGGATTATATCACCTTTGGTCTGATGATCCTACTAACCCTGGTTCATGGCAAGCAGCACCGATTGCTGAACTATCCTCTACATTTGGTGAATCAGGTATGCCGGATGGTAATGGTGGTGGAAACTACTTTAATGTGTTTGGAACAGGTGCTATTAGTAATCATAATGATGATGTAATGTGGGTAGCTTACCATGCCTTGGGTGATACTTCACAACTTGGATTCAACTGGGATATTTTCCTATGCAAATCAGAAGATGGCGGCGCTACTTGGAGCGAACCGGAAAATATCACCAACACAGGTGGTTTGCAGGAAGATGAAATGTATGTACATATGTCCCCAGCAGCCACAGATACAAATTGCTTTATGATCTATAACCAGCCGGATTATACACAAAACCATTTGAGTGATCCGGCAAACATGGCCGCATTTCAACAGAACATTTGGTTTGTCATGTATGGTGAAGCATTACAATTGGGAATCGATGATAATGCATCACTCCCAGGATCATTCACTTTGGAACAAAATTATCCAAACCCATTCAACCCCAAAACATCAATCATGTATTCTGTTGAGCATGCAGGGAAAGTGGAACTCGCACTTTACAATGTGGTAGGGCAAAAGGTTCAAACACTCTTGAATGAGACAAAAGAACCCGGAGAATACACTTTAGAATTGAATGCAGGTGATTTGGCTAGTGGTGTGTATTTCTATAAGATGTCCCAGAAAGGTCAGACGTTGACCCGAAAACTTGTCTTGATGAAATAAGAAGAGGATTGGACCAATAAAAAACATTGAAGCGGTGTTATCATTTATGGTAGCACCGCTTTATTTATTCGTTCATTAATCTATGACATCAAAGCACATGAAAAAGCTCAATTTCTTATTACTTATTATTTTTCTTTTCTTTGTGAATGGTTGTGAAGAACCATCAAAGAAGCAGGAAGATGTTTTAGATGAATTGACCAACACATTGGGGGAAGATGACCTTGGAGGAAAGACGGGTCACATATTGAACTATTTTTATGATTTTGATTCAAATGTGGATATAGAATTTTACCGGTTCACATCCAGTTATTTCACGTTCGAATATGAGCAATATTTGAATCTTTTTCAGCAAGAACCTTCTCTCTTGACACTCAAAAGCTTTCCAGAATATCTTGTGGAGATCGCCCCCGAGGAGGTCGAATATACCGATCGTACACAGATCGACTCTTTAACTTCGATGGATGTCATCGAAAGCGGTTCAGTGTTGATCCAGTCGACTCAATTCAAAAATATCAATTCATTGGTCTGGGATACCGATGCGGAAGTGCAAGCACAACGGTATAAACCCAATAATTCTGATTGGATATTTGATACAACCACTGTGACCTACAAGGATACTATGGATATTATCGCTTATCGTGCAGCGGTAGACACACCGTTGATCGATGAAGGTGTTCTGTTCATTGATCAAACTGAGTGGGTGGATACAACATACGAATATGCATCAGAGGAGCGTTTGGAATTTGATTACACCTTTAGCTTTGAGCGAAAACAATTGAACAATGATTCTCTCATGTTCAGAATCAATTCGGATTGCAATGATAACGGAACGTGGGATGACGCTGAAACCTCTGACTCTGGCAATGGAATCTGGGATCCGGATGAACCCTATTATGATATAGATGGCAATGGAACCCGTGACAGCAATGAACCGTTTCAGGATCGAAATTGTAATGATGCCTGGGACAACGCTGAAGATTTCACTGACGAAAATGGAAACACTATTTATGATGAAGGTGAATCATTTGTTGACGAAGGAAACGGATTTGTGGATGACGCTGAATTCTTTACCGATCTTGATGGAGATGGCTCTCCGGATGGGAATGAATTATTTCTTTGGAATCCGATCCCAAACGGTCTGCTTGTTCACTGGATTGATCAATATACTTCAACTGTTCTATCGATCATTGAGTCTGGGGAATCTTTAACTGACAGATGGGGTAATACCTACGGTGATATCATTGAAGTTGTGGATTTTGATGATCATAAATCTGTTTCTGTTGTCGATAAGGATTCTGTGGTCACACTTTACACCAATCAGATCGTTGGCCATATCATCGATGATGAAGGTTCCCAGGATTACTTTATCGTAAAAACAGAATGGGAGAATGATAATACTGAAGGGGATGATTATGATTATTTACTCTTTAAGGAAAATGAACATATTTATAAACTGGTAAAACCCAGTTTTTTCAAACCGTATGGTTATTATTGGTCCGAAGGTCAGATTGATGCTGGCTTCTGGTTCAAGAATCAGTTTGAAGATGAGGTGGTCTATTATTCTGCCAATGGGATGCTGCGGGAAGGTGAAAATGTTGAAACATCCTATTATGATACAACTGCTGTGGCCATTTATCGTATAGAGAGATCATTCTTGGTCGAAGTGGAAGATGTTACTGTCCCTGCTAAAAGTATACGCGGCTTTATTAATAATGATGGAAATGTGGAATGTTATGCTAATCCTGTTTGGCCAGCTGATAATATTACAGATTGTCCCGGCGCAGATACCACATTTGCAGATGCTTTCAAAGTGACCAACACGTTAACAGAAATTATGATCGGCACAGATGTTGAATACGGCGAAAAAAATACAACTTGGCTTGTAGAAGGGTATGGCATTGTCAAGGATGAACTTCAGATCAGATGGAATGAATATCCCACATCTTTAAGTGAACAATGGGTAGGTTTATCAAGGTGGGAATTAGGTCGATTTTCGATCACATCCAATGGCGGTTCTGGATTATCAAATCTTTTGAAGCGGGCTCACAGTGTAAAATTACATGACTTACAATCCATTCCGGAATTGAGTGATCCTTTTCAGATCAGGAGGACGGCCGGACTACAACGGGTGGAGTTGCCCGAATGAAAATGAAGATTATCAAATACCTAGCTGTTTTAATCATATTCCTGGGAGCAATATATGCCGGCACAGATGGAACCATTCGCGGCCAGATCAAAGATACTGAAGGCGTGCC
>Ga0208132_1000143_pt1 | contig 32369 bp, 29 predicted proteins | sample ETNtaG_16_FD_185785 | JGI IMG/M metagenome (GOLD analysis project Ga0208132, IMG submission 185785) | Marine microbial and viral communities from oxygen minimum zone, Eastern Pacific Ocean - ETNP201406SV199 (SPAdes) (version 2) | ecosystem: Environmental > Aquatic > Marine > Oceanic ... | reverse complement strand
GATGGAGACCTGGGCGCCGGTGGTTGCGGCGAAGCGATCGGAGCAGAGTTCGGCCACGACCGACGCCACGTGGGCGGCACCGACCTCCATGCCGAGCAGGTTGCGCCGCTTGTACTCGTCGGGGGTCATCCCGTAGGCGGCGGAACGCTCGGCGACCAGCTCGTCGGTCCACAGCGCCGTGTCGAACACGTTGTCGGGGTGCACGACGTTGACCCGCACGCCGTGCTCGGCCCACTCGAGGGCCGCCACCCGGGCCAGCTGGGTCAGTGCCGCCTTCGATGTCGAGTAGGCGGCAGCACCCTTGCCCGGTGCGGTGGCGTTGCGCGAAGCGATCACCGCCACCCGGCCCCCGACCGGCGAACGGAACAGCAGCGGGGCGACGTCCCGAAACAGGGCCGCCACCGCATCCACGTTGACGGCCATGGTGAGGCGCCACGTGTCGAGGTCGAGGTCGGCGATCGGCGCACTGCCCGGGAAGATGCCGGCGCCGACGACCACGAGGTCGAGGCCCCCGAACCGTTCGACGCCGGCCCGCAGCGCGGCCGCCTGGGCGTCGTGGTCGGAAACGTCGGTGGGCACCCCCAGCCAGGCCGGACCGGAGAACGTGTCGACGACCGAGCCCGAGAGGTCGAGGCCGACGACGGCTGCTCCCCGGTCGAGGAGTTCGGCGGCACACGCCCGGCCGATGCCGGAGGCGGCCCCGGTCACGACCGCGATGTGTCCGGCCAACTCCTTCGGCGCCCCGGCACGGCGCAACTTGGCCTGCTCGAGGTCCCAGTACTCGCAGTCGAAGAGGTGGCCCTCGTCGAGCGCCACGTAGCCACCCCGGCCATCTTCGAGGCGTTCGAGCACCGGGATGGTCTGGCGGTAGATGTCAGCGGCGATGTCGGCATCCTTCGGGGTGGCGCCGGCGGTCAACAGCCCGAGGTCCGGATCGAGGACCACCCGTGGGGCCGGGTCGAGCATGGTGAGGTCGTCGTCGTTGCGGCCCTCGTTACGTGCGAAGTAGGCGCCGTAGGCGGCGACGTAGCCGTCGACGTCGCGACCGACCATCGGCGTGCGCTTGGTGCGGATCACGTGGTCCGGGGTGAGCGGCCCCCGGCCGGTCAGGTCCGCGAGGTCGGGGCGGGCGACGAAGCGGCCGATCGCGTCGTCGTGGTGGCGGCTCAGGACCATCGGCCGGTCGGCGGCCACCGATATCGAACGGCGCAGGTCGGCGAGTTCGGTCAGCACGGCCTCGGCCGCCTCGCAGGGTCCGGCCGGTTCGTGGGGAACCACCCGGTCGAGGAATGACTCGGCCCGGGAGATGAGGTCGACGTGGCGGGCATATGCAGCGCGGGTGGTGTCGCCGAAGGTGAACAGGCCGTGGTGGCGCAGCACCATCCCGACGGTTCCCTCATGGGCCTGATCGGCCCAGCAGTCCTGCACCGCCTTCGCCAGGTCGAAGCCCGGCATCACGTAGGGCACCACCACGACGTCGTCGCCATAGACCTCGGCGAGGGTGTCCTCGGCGTCGGCCACGTTGGTGAGTCCGAGGATCACATCGGCATGGCTGTGCTGGATCGCCCGGAACGGCAGGTAGGCGTGGAGCAGGGTTTCGACTGACGGCTGCGGGGCATCGGCACGCAGGCGGGCGGCCGACAGCTCGGCCATCATGTCGGCGTCGCTGAGGGCATCGAGCCCGAGCAGGTCGTGGAGCCTGTCGAGCGGCAGCGGTGTGAAGCCGGGGACCTCGATCGACGCCAGATCCCATCCGGAGCCCTTCACATAGAGGGCGTCGACGGTGGGTCCGGTGATGTCGGTCCAGTCGGCCTTGACCGATGTGTTGCCGCCACCGTGCAGGACCAGCGAGCGGTCGCCACCGAGCAACCGTGACCCGTAGGCGCAGCAGCCGAGGGCGTCGTCGAACCCGCAATCGTCGTCACTCCAGAGGTCCTTCATGCCCGGGACGGTAGCGGGGACTCAGAGCCCCATGTCGTGGTGGGGGGGCACCTCGAAGCGGCCGATGGCATCGGCCCGACGGTGGAGCAGGTCGATGGTGTCGTCCAGGTCCCGGGCAATGATGTAGCGGCGCTCCGAAACGGAGTCGACGACGAACCGGCCCAGTTCGTCGAGGTCGGCCACCTTGACGTCCCGTCCGGCCTTCTCGAGCAGCGCCTTCAGTTCGTCGAAGGTCATGCTGGCCCGACCAGTACCGCCGCGCACACGCTGCAGGTGGTCGGGTCTATTGCGCTGGGCGGTGAACAGCCCGGTGTTCATGAGGCCACCCGACGGGTAGAAGACCGAAGCGCCCATGCCCTCGGCCTCGACCAGCAACTGGTGGTTCAGCGCCTCGGTGAAGCACGAGACCGCCGCCTTGCTCGAAGCGTAGACAGATGCCATCGGCACCGGGGCGAAGCCGCCGTCGCCGGACGAGGTATTGACCACGTGTCCGGGCTGTCCCGACTCGATCATGCGGGGGACGAAGGAGATGACGCCGTGGGCGGTGCCGAAGACGTTGACCCCGAAGCACCACTTCCAGTCGTTGGGCTCGTTGGTCCACGCCTTGCCACCACCACCGGAGCCGACGCCGGCGTTGTTGAACAACACGTTGCAGCGGCCGAATGTGGTGAAGACGTGGTCGGCCAGCGCCTCGACGGAGGCCTCGTCACTGACGTCGGTCTGCCTTCCCAAGACCGCATCTTCGAATTCAGACCTGAGTTCGGCGACCGTGGCATCGAGCACCGGTTCCTCGATGTCGGCGATGACGACCGTGGCTCCCCGTTCCAGGAGCGCTCGTACGATCCCCTTCCCGATGCCGTTGGCGCCGCCCGTGACGACGGCGACGGCGCCCTCGATCCTGAGGGGTGCCAGGTCGGTGCCCGACCCTCCGCTCACGCGGCGTTCGCCTGGGTCTGGTTCTGGGGTGCCATGGCCGGGCAGCCCTTGGCCCGGTCGGGGATATCGGCATAGTCGATGGGGGTGGCCACCTCGGCCTTTGTCGGACAGTGCTGTTCGGCCAACGGCAGCAGCGCCTCGAGGTCGAAATCGTAGAGTTCGGCCACGTTGGTGGTCAGGATCTTGACCACCTCGTTCTCAGGCTGGCCGCCGAACGTAAGGCGGAGGTGCTCCTTCGTGTACGGATGCGAGCCCTCGATGTGCGGATAGTCGGACCCCCACATGACGTTGTCGATGCCGATCTCCCGGCACAGGTCGACCTCGGTCGGGCGCAGGAAACTGGCGCCGATATGGCACTGCCGCTTCCAGTACTCGGTCGGGGTGAGCGACATGCCGGCCACGGCCATGCCGCCGAAGACCGCCTCGGAGCCATAGGTCGAGTGCTTCATCCGGTCGTAGAAGGAGTCGAGCCGGGCCAGGGTCTCGGGAACCCAGGCCGTACCTGTCTCGGTGTTCACGAACTGGAGGTCGGGGTGCCTATCGAACACCCCGCTGAACATGAGGTGCCACAGCGCCCGATGGCTCCACCAGGTGACCTCGAGCATGAACACCGCCAACGACGCGGGGAGGTGGTTGCCAAAACGGGGCGTGGCTCCACCTGCATGGTGGTTGACCGGCATCCGGTTGGCTTCTGCGGCCGCCCAGATCGGCTCGTAGCAACTGGCGTAGAGGGGCTCGAACGGCGATCCGGGGGGGGCGCCCGGCAGGAGTATCCCGCCACGGAACCCGTTCTCGGCCGCCCATTCGATCTCTGCAACCGAGCCCTCGACGTCGGCAAGGAAGATCTGGACGACGCCCGCACGTCGCTCGGGAGCCTCGTTCACAAAGTCGAGCAGCCAGCGGTTGTGGGCTCGTAGGCCGGCCCAGCGGTGGTCGATGTCTGCGTCGTAGCCGGGGGCCTCGAAGGCGGTCGCCGCAACGGGGGCGAAGGGAGGCTGGGTGTTGGGGAACAGCACAGTGGCGACGACGCCGTCCTCCTCCTGCTCGCGCAGGCGGCGCTCGCTGGAGAAGTTGCGGTCGGCGTCGAGCACCGGGTCGCCGTCGACGCCGACGTTGCGAACTGAACGGTCCTTGTCCTTGAACGCCGCCTCGACGAGGGCATGTTCTGCCTCGACCGACTCGATCCACCCGTCGAAGTCCTCGTGGAAGCGCTTCTCGAGGTACGGCTTGTAGCCGTGCAGGTCGGCGCCGCAGTGGCTGTCGGTCGAGATGACGATGTGGTGGTCGGTCTCGGGAACGGTGATTCGGGTCATGTCGGACCTCCTCAGAATTGCAGCGAGCAGTTGTACTCGTCGAGCCACCAACGGGCCGTGCGGGTGGCGTCGGGGGCCGTGCGTAGGTCGGGGTCCTGGCCGAGTGACTCGGGGGTCGGGCCGATGTCGGCGGCGACGGCGGTCAACCCGTCGAAGTCGAGGCCGTAGCAGTCGATGGCGTTGAGGCCCAGAAGCCGGCGGGTGTCCTCGATCGAGGCCTCCCCGAAGTCGGACTCCAGGCGCATCACGGTGTTGGGCCACGAACCCTCGGGGTGCGGGTAGTCGGTACCCCACATGAGGGCATCGATGCCGTTGACATGGCGCCGGCGAATCTCTTCCTTCGACATGGTGGAGGCGCCGATGAAGACGTTTTCGCCGATGTACTCGGAGGGCAGCTTCGTGAGCATGCCCTTCATCCGGGATCCCATCTTCTTGATCTTCCAGCTGGCGCCGAAGTTGATGTCGCACTTCCAGAGCAGGTCGCCCAGCCAGAAGGAGCCACACTCGACCACGCAGTACTTCAGCCCGGGGAACTTGTCGAACTTGCCTGAGAACAACAACTGCCAGAGTGGCCGGTGGGTCCAGAACGGCACCTCGCTGATGTACATGGCCACGTTCTCGCCGTAGGCCTCGAAGTCGGCCTCGCCCGAGTGGGTGTGGACGACCAGGCCGGTCTCGGCGCAGGCGGCCCACACCCTGTCGTAGTGGTCGCTGCCGTACGGCGGGAAGCCGTGCCACCTGGTCGGGATCATGACCCCGTGGATGCCGGGGCGGCCGGCCAGGGACTCGATCTCGCGCACGGCCTCGTCGATGTCGTGGGTTATCGGCACCAGCGCCACGCCTGCACGCCGGACCGGGTTGGTGGCGCAGAACTCCTCCAACCAGCGGTTGTGGGCCCGGGCGCCACCGAAGGCCTGCCGGGAATCGGTGATCTGGCCGGCGGCCAGGCCAGCGCCGAAGGGCGGTGACTCCTGGCCCGTGACAGCGTCTCCGTCGGCGAAGATGATCTCGCCGGCCACGCCGTCGGCGTCGAGCACCCTGTCCCGGATATCGGGGTCGTAGGCGCCCACGAGTCCCTCGGCGTTGTCGCCCTCCCACTCTGCGAGGAACTCGGCGTTCACCTCCTCCTGGATGCGGCGGTGTTCGTGACGCTCGGCTACGTAGGCGTCGAACTCCTCGTGGAGGGACGACTCGAGGTAGGGCCGGTACTCCTCGCACTGCAGGCCGGCGTGGGTGTCGGACGATACGACGATGTACGGCTCGGGTCCCGTACTCACCGGGGTGTTCGAGGGCGTGGTCATGGGCAGGCTCCTGGGAGGTTTCTGTCTTGAACACTGTCACATGCCGGCCCGCTACCCTGCAAGTCGTGGCAACGACGCGCACCTCCAGTCGGCACGCCGGCCTCGAACGGGACGACGTGGTCGAAGCGGCCCTTCGGCTCGTCGACGAGGGCGGCGCTGAAGCGCTCACCATGCGGCGCCTCGCAGGGGAACTCGGCGTAGCCACCACCACCATCTACTGGCATGTAGGCAGCCGCGATGACGTCGTCGACGCCGTGATCAGACGCCACAGTGAACGCCTGGGCGAACAGGCTCCATCGGGCGACACGCCGCGCCATCGGGTCATGTCGGTCGCACGCCACCTCTGGGACGGGGCCATCTCCCATCAGGGCATCACGCGCCTGGCCGAACTCCACGGCGGGGCATCGGTGCTCAACAAGCACCTCGAGGTGGCCATGGCCCGCGAGTTGACCGCCGCCGGCGTGATCGGCGATGACGCCCGAGATGCGCTGCGGGCAATCCTCATCTGCGTGGGCGGGTTCCTCGTCCTCGCCCTGCGAGACGAGCGGGCGATCACACCCGAGCGCTCCCGAACCGCCGTCTGGTCCGAGGTCGATGATCCCGAGGTCGATCCCTCGACCCGCCGGGCCCTCACCACCCAGGTCTACCTGCCGGCACTTTTCGAACGCACGGTGCAGGCCGTCGTCGACACCTACGTTCCGGAGGGCTGACGTCCGGCCCCCACCGGAAGGGGACACCACCTAGCGGGATTCGGCCGCCATCTCCGCCTCGACCGACGCCCGGAACGCCGCCACCTCGGCCTCCTGGCGCTCGTCCGACCAGCCGGCAGCTTCAGCAACCAGTGCCGCCACTTCCGGGGCGGCTTCCAATGTGGCCGCACGGTCCTCGATCCGCGCCCGGGTCCGACGCGACAGCACGTCGTCGAGGGTGGTCGCCATCTCGTGACACACGGCGTGGACCGCCTCGGCCCGCAGGTAGGACAGACCCGGCACCAGCGGCTCGCCGAGCGACGGGTCGGCCTCCACCAGGTCGAGGACAATCGACGCCTCACCACCGAAACGGCCATCCAGGTGGGAATTACCGCTCCCGGCGCCACCCGCCCCCCGCAGCGGGAGGTTCTTCGTCCGGCAGCGCCGCCGCTCGCCCCGCAGCCGCAACACTGCATCGACGGCGTCCTGCGCCATGCGGCGATACGTGGTGAGCTTGCCGCCGGTCACGGTCACCACGCCTGACGGGTCGGTGTGCACGACATGGTTGCGGGAGAGATCGGCGGTGCGACCCGTCTCAGCGGTCGCCACAAGGGGGCGCAGGCCGGCCCATGACCCGGTGACGTCGGCGGATGCAAGGTCAGCGTCGGTCAGGGCGTTCACCGCCCCGAGCAGGTAGGCGACATCGTCGGCCGTACAGGCCGGCTCGTCGAGCGAGCCGTCGAAATCCGTGTCGGTGGTGCCGATGTAGGTGTGTCCGTCCGGCCAGGGCAGGACAAAGATGGAGCGCCGGTCACCGCGCACCGGCAACACCATGGCCACGTCTGCGGGCAGGCGGTCATGGGGCACAGACAGGTGCACGCCCTTGGCCGGCCGAATGTCGAAGGCATCCACCACGCCGGTCAGGCGCTGGACGCCCTCCGCCCAGACACCACAGGCGTTGACCACCCCGTCGCAGGCCACCTCGACGGTACGGCCATCGGCGTCGAGGACGGCACCCGACACCCGGTCACCCGACCGTTCAACGCTGGTCAGCGTTGTATACGTGGCAACCGTCGCCCCATGGTCGAGCGCCGCTGTTCGGGCGAGCGTCAGGGTCAGGCGGGCATCGTCGGCCCAGGCGTCCCAGTAGCCGTAGCCGGAAGCGACAACGCCCTCTCTGAGGCTGGGCAGATGTGTCCGGACGGCGTCTGCGCCCAGGCGACGGTGCCGGCCCAGCCGCGCCCCACCCGTCAGGTCGTACTGCCAGAGCGCCACCCCGAGGGCCCGGGCCACACGCCGGTCGACCAATCCACCCTTCGTGAGGATCGGCAGCACGAACTGCAGCCCCCGCACGAGGTGGGGTGCGTTGCGCAGCAACCGGTGGCGCTCGAGCAGGGCCTGGTAGACGAGCCCGATCTCGCCCTGTTGGAGGTAGCGCAATCCCCCGTGCACCAACTTCGAGGACTTCGACGAGGTTCCCGAAGCCAGGTCGGCCTTGTCGACCAGGGCGACCGTGAGCCCCCGGGAGGCGGCGTCGAGGGCGATCCCCGTCCCCGTGATGCCGCCACCGATGACGAGCAGGTCGAACCGTTCCGAGGAAAGTCGTTCGAGGGAGCGGTCACGGCAGAAGGCGGTCTCGGAAAGGTCGGACATGGCACTCGGATGGTAGGGCGCGTCGACCGGGAATCCCCGGCCCATCATTTCCTGACGCTACGTCAGATTCGTAGCGCGGTTAGGGTCTCACCCCGTGGCTGTCTCCCCGAAGGAAGATCCCCCGACCGACGACCTGGACGCGTCCGCCGGCGCTGCATCGCTCGCCGCAACGGTCCTCGAGGAGGAGGCCCGCCGCGAGGAGATGCAGGCGGCCTCGGAGGTAATTTTCGCCGACGACCTCCTACCCGGAGTCAAGTCCGAAGGCATCACCATCCGCAAGGGCCTCGCAATGGGCGGTGGCGCCGCCACCTTCGTGGTGCTCCTGATGCTGGCCTCGCTGGACGAACTCCAGACCGCCGCCATCACGGTCCTCGCCCCCGACATGCGCGACACGTTCGGTGTCAGCGACGGCACCATCACGTTCATCGCCGCCTCGTCGAGCGCATTCGTCGTCTTCGGCGCCATACCCATGGGCTGGGCCGCCGACCGTATGAAGCGGGTACCGATCATCGGGTGGTCCAGCATCTTCTTCACGGCAATGGTCTTCCTTTCGGGCCTCGCCACGAACGCCTTCGCCTTCTTCTGGGCACGATTCGGCGTCGGCATCGCCAAGGCCAACACCATCCCGGTCCACTCGTCGATCATGGCCGACACCTACCCCATCGGCATCCGCGGGCGCCTCGGCGCCATCATGGGCGGATCGGCGCGTCTCGTGGCGGTCCTCAGCCCGGTCCTCGTCGGCGCCGTGGCCGTGGCCGCCAACGGACCCGGCGAGGTCGACGGCTGGCGCTGGGCCTACTACCTCTTCGGCATCCCGGTGGCGGTACTGGCGATCGCCGCCTTCTTCATGAAGGAGCCGCCACGCGGCCAATGGGAGAAGATCGACGTGCTGGGCGAATCGTTCGTCGAGGAGGACCCCCTGCCGGTCTCCCTCGACGCAGCGTTCTCCCGGCTCATGCAGATCCGGACAGTCAAGACCGTGGTCGTCGGCTTCAGCGCCCTCGGCTTCGGCCTATTCACCGTTCCCGTCCTCGAAAGCCTCTACCTCGAGGAACGCTGGAACCTGGATCCGCTCGACCGGGGCGTCACCGTCACCGTCGGCGGCATCTTCGCCGTGTTCGGGCTCCTGTACGTGGGACCCAAGTTCGACCGTCTCTGGCGGGAGGACCCCACCCGCTCGCTGCGCATGGTCGGCATCTGCATCGGCCTCGGCACCCTTTTCAAGCCGATCCAGTACGCCGTCCCGAACGTGCCGCTGTTCATCACCTTCGGCGTGCCCCAGACAGTCCTGTTCATCGCCGCGTTCGCCATGGTCGGACCGCTGATGCAGTCGATCGTGCCCTACCGCCTCCGCGGCAGCGGCACGGCCCTCATCACCCTCTACATCTTCTTCATCGGCGCCGCCGGCGGCGGTCTCATCTCGCTGCTGTTCACAGATGCCTGGGGACCCCGTACCACGGCCCTCGTCCTGTCGGTACCGACCTCGATCCTCGGCGGCTGGATCCTCTACCGGGGTGCACGACACGTCCGCCACGACCTGTCTCTCAACGTCCAGGAACTGCTCGACGAACAGGACGAGGAGAAGCGCCGCCACGAATCAGGCAAGATCCCCGCCCTGCAGGTCAACAACCTGGACTTCTGCTACGGGCCCGTCCAGGTGCTGTTTGACGTGGGCTTCGAAGTCAACAGGGGCGAGACGCTCGCACTGTTGGGCACCAACGGTGCCGGCAAGTCCACACTTCTACGCGTCATCAGCGGCCTCGGCACGCCACGTCGCGGCGTCGTGCGCCTCGGTGGCCGCACGGTCACATACACGTCACCGCAACTGCGAACCACCCTCGGCATCCACCAACTCCCAGGCGGCAAGGGCGTGTTCCCCGGCATGACCGTTCACCAGAACCTCACGATGGGCGCCTACATACATCGCCGGGACCGCGACGACGTGGCCAGCCGGATCGACCGGGTCCTCGAACTGTTCCCCGACCTGGCCCAACGCCAGAACCAGATGGCCTCATCGATGTCCGGCGGACAGCAGCAGATGCTCGCCCTGGCCAAGGTGCTGCTCCACGACCCGGAGATCCTGCTCATCGACGAACTCTCACTCGGCCTGGCACCAACCGTCGTCCAGGACCTGCTCGGAGTCGTCGAGCAACTCCAGGAGCAGGGCCAGACGATCATCATCGTCGAACAGTCCCTCAACGTGGCCCTGGCAGTCGCCGACCGCGCCATCTTCCTCGAGAAGGGACAGATCCGCTTCGAGGGCTCGGCGCAGGACCTCCTCGAGCGCGACGACCTTGCCCGTGCCGTATTCCTGGGCAAGGAGGGCGGCTGAGGTGGGCGAATTGACCACGCTGTCGCAGCCGGCCGTGCTCGCCGTCTGGACCACCCGCCAACTCTGGTTCGACGGCCTCATCAACGGAATGGTTTTCGGACTGCTCGCCCTCGGCATAGTCCTCATCTACCGGTCCACCAAGGTCATCAACCTGGCTGTCGGCAACATGGGCCTACCGGCCTCCGGCCTCCTCGTCCTCCTGGTCCTCAACTACCAGTGGCCTTACTGGATCGCCCTTACCACAGCAATACTTGTCGGCACCCTCATCGGCGCGGTCGTAGAACGGGCAGTGATCCGCCGACTGTTCGACTCACCCCGCGTGATCGTGCTGGTCTCCACCATCGGCATCGCCCAGTTGATGCAGGCCATCATGACCGCCTACCCGGATCTGGACAAGAACCGCGGCACCCGCTACCCGGTGGCAATCCCGGCCACATGGGAGGACACGTTCGGCATACGGATCACCGGCGGCAAGTTGACGATCCTCATCGCCGTCCCGCTGATCGCCTTCGCCCTCGCCTGGTTCCTCAACCGGACCGTATTCGGCCAGACCGTGCAGGCATCGGCCGACAACCCCGACCTGGCCAGGCTTTCCGGCATCGACCCCAAGTTGGTGTCACTGTTCGTCTGGACCGTCGGCGGCGCACTCTCGAGCATCTCGTTGATCATGCTCTCCGGAAACCGCGGCGGGACCTCAGGCCTAGCCGGCCTCGGTCCCAACACGATGATCCGGGCACTCACCGCAGCGGTCATCGGGGGCATGGTCTCATTCCCCCGGGCGCTGATTGCCGGCATCGTCATCGGCATCGCCCAGGCACACGTGCAGTTCGTGTTCCTCGACCAGATGGGGCTCGTCGACCTGCTCCTGTTCGTGGTCGTCGTGATCGCTGTGGCATCCCAGAGTCGTTCGGGCACCAAGGAGGAGAGTTCCTTTTCGTTCACCCCCCGACAACGGCCCATACCCGAACGTCTCCTCCAACTGTGGTGGGTTCGGCACCTTTCCCACCTTGCGCTCGCTGCCCTCGGCCTCCTCGCCGTGGCAATGCCGTTCATCGTGCCCCTGCCGTCACGCCACCTCCTCTACTCCAGCATCGTCGCCTTCGCCGTCTGCGCCCTCTCGCTCACCATCGTCACCGGTTGGGCCGGGCAGTTGTCGCTCAGCCAGATGGCCTTTGCCGGCATCGGCGCACTCGCCGCAGCCGGCTTCAACCGCGGCCTCGAACTCGGCGTCGGCATCGGCGACAAGTGGGAATTATTCAGCATCACCCTGCCGAAGACCCCCTATCTCGTCTCCATGCTCCTCGCCGCCGGAGTCGGTGCTGCATCAGCGGCAGTCATCGGCCTCGGCGCCCTGCGCGTAAAGGGCCTGCTCCTGGCGGTGACGACCTTCTCATTCGCCATGGCTGCGCAGCAGTACATCTACCGGCGACCTGTACTGAGCGGAGGAGGTAAGCGCACCGTCGCATTCCGCAGGGGCAGCCTCGGCCCCATCGACCTCACCACCCAGCGCTCCTACTACCTGCTCTGCCTCGCCATCCTCGTCATAGTGCTCGCCCTGGTCGCCCGACTCCGCCGCAGCGGCATCGGTCGATCGATCATCGCTGTCCGCGAGAACGAGGACACGGCATCCGCCTACACCGTGTCCCCTACCCGAACCAAGCTCATGGCGTTCTCATTGGCCGGCGGCATCGCCGGCCTCGGCGGAGCACTCCTCGGAGGCCTGGTCCAGACGATCAACTTCGCCGACCGGTTCTTCCTGATCGGCGACTCGCTCCGCATGGTCTCGATCATCGTCATCGGTGGCCTCGGCAGCCTCATGGGCCCCGTGCTCGGAGCCCTCTGGGTCGTCGGCCTGCCTGCCTTCTGGCCCGGCAACGACCTGGTCCCGCTCTTCACCTCGAGCATCGGCCTCCTGATCCTGTTGCTCTACTTCCCCGGCGGGCTGATCCAGATCGCCTACTCGGCACGCGACGCCCTGCTCGCCTGGGCCGATAGCCGTCTACCGGAAGCCCCTGTCAAGACGCTCACCGCCCCGCCCGCAACGGTGTTCGACGGACTGGCGGACCGGGCGATCCCTGACGGCGCGGCAGTCGCCGTACGGAAGTTGTCCGTCTCCTTCGGTGGCCTACGTGCCGTGGACGGGGCAACCATCCTGGTCGCCCATGGCGAGGTCGTGGGGCTCATCGGCACCAACGGTGCCGGCAAGTCGACGCTCATGAACGCCATCGGCGGGTTCGTGCCATCCGAAGGGACCGTCGAGATCCTCGGGAAGGACGTCGGTGGCCTGTCGGCTTCGCGGCGCGCACGCACCGGACTCGGCCGCACCTTCCAGGCCGCTCGCCTGTTCCCGGAACTGACTGTTCGCGAAACCGTCCAGGTGGCGCTCGAAGCCCGCGACCGCACCGGGTTCCTCTCTACAGCACTTGTCCTTCCGGCCTCCGGTCGGATCGAACGGGCCAAGCGGACGCAGGCCGCAGAACTCATCGACTTCCTCGGGCTCGGGCGCTACGCCGACGTCTTCGTCGCAGAACTCTCCACCGGTACCCGACGCATCGTGGAACTGGCCGGCCTCCTCGCCCTCGATGCGCGGATCCTCTGCCTCGACGAACCGACCGCCGGCATCGCCCAACGCGAGACCGAGGCATTCGGACCACTCCTCAAGGCCATCCAGAGCGGACTCGGTGCCACGATGATCGTGATCGAACACGACATGCCGATGATCATGGCCCTGTCGGACCGGGTCTACTGCCTCGAGGCCGGCCAGGTCATCGCCGAAGGCGTGCCCGACGTCGTCCGCAGCGATCCGAAGGTTGTCGCCAGCTACCTCGGCACCGACGAACGGGCCATCCAGCGCAGCGACGCCTGACCAGGCACCGTACGGCTACTCCTCGCCGTCGCCGCCCGAACGCCGCTCCAAAAGGTCGTCGCGCACCGCGGTGCCGGCCGAGTCGGCCTTCGCCCGATCGGTCACGGTGTTCACCCACACGGTCCGCTGTGGGAACGGGATCTCGATGCCGTGCACATCGAACGCCTTCTTTAGGCGGGCCCGGATGATCCGCCCGGTGGCCCACTGCTCGCCCGCTTCGGTCTTGACGGCCAGGCGGATCGAGATGGAGTCGGCACCGAAGTTCTGCACACCCCAGATCTCGGGTTCCTCGAGGATCGTCGCCGAGTCGAGGCCCTCGTTCCAGACCTCGTCGGCGACCGACTTGATGACGCTGGCCGCCAGGTCGATGTCCGTGTCGTAGGCGACGTCCACGTCGAGCACCGTGCGCGCCCAGATCTGCGACGAGTTGCCGACCCGGCGGATGTCGCCGTTAGGCACCACCCAGACGGTGCCGTGGACGTCTCGCATCACGGTGGTGCGCAGGGTGACCCGTTCGACCGAGCCGGACGCAGTGCCCACGTCGACGAAGTCGCCGACGCCGTACTGGTCCTCGATGATGATGAAGATGCCGGCGATGAAGTCGGCGACCAGCGACTGGGCCCCGAAGCCGACGGCCAGCCCGACGATGCCGGCTCCCGCGATGAACGGGCCCAGGTCGAGCCCCAACTCGCCCAGCATCGCCAGGACCGCCATGATGTAGATGGCGAAGCTGGCGATGCTGCGCAGTACCGCCCCGAGCGTGACGGCCCGCTGCCTGGACCGCTCAGCCTGCTCGTGGATCCGCTGCAGCTTGTTGCGGGCCCTGCGCCCCATGCGTGCGACCAGGTCGTCGGACCCCGCCTCCTCCTCCTCCTTGACGCGGGACTCGACGAGGCGATTGACCAGGCGGTCCACGGCCCGGGTGACGAAGCGATTCACGATCCATGCACCGAGCAGGATCACCACGATCTTGAGGGGGCGCTCGACCAGCCAACCCACGATCTCGGCTGCCGCTTCGCTGTCCGTCGTGTCGAACACCCACTCACAGATGAAGCCGGGTTCGACGCCACAGGCGTCATTGAGGGACTGGGCCAGCACATTCGTCATGTTGAAACCTCCGGCAAGGCACGGTAGCGGACCGGCCGCCACGACCGGCGTCCCGCGTCCCCGTCCCGCGTCCCCGACGGTGCAGCTGTCAGTTCGTCAGCGTTGCCAGTGCCCAGAAGACGACCACCAGCCCGAGCCCGACGTAGATCAGGGTGCGGGCGAGCGGTGGCCGCTCGGCGTCCCGGTCGCCGCCGGGGGGACGCACCAGTGCCACCAGGTTGCCGACCGCCATCGCCCCGCCCAGCGCCAGCAACAACCACCCCAGCAGGTCCTCGCCCAGGAACATGCGAAAGGTCGGACCCGCTCAGCCCATCTGGGCCATGTCCGCGAAACGCGTGTGGTGCGGAATGAAAGCAAGTCGGGTCATGCCCGTCGGGCCGTTGCGGTGCTTGGCAACGATGATCTCGGCAGTACCGATGTCGGGAGACTCGGTGTTGTACACCTCGTCCCGGTAGATGAACGCCACCACGTCTGCGTCCTGCTCGAGGGACCCGGACTCGCGGAGATCGGCGAGCATGGGACGCTTGTCCTGCCGGGACTCGAGGCCACGCGACAGCTGCGAGAGGCCGATCACCGGAGTGTCGAGCTCACGGGCGAGGATCTTGAGGCCACGGCTGATCTCGGAGACCTCGACCTGGCGGCTTTCGGCTCTCGTTCGGCCGGTCATGAGCTGCAGATAGTCGACGATGACGACCCCCAGCTTCCCGACCTTGCTGGTGAGACGACGGGCCTTGGTACGGATCTCCATCACCGAGGTGCTCGGATTGTCGTCGATCCACAACGGCGCCTCGGCCAGGCGGCCGACGCCATGGTTGATCCGGGACCAGTCTTCCTCGCGGAGGTTGCCGCTGCGCACGTTCTTGGAGTCGACGCGCGATTCGGAGCACAGGATGCGCTGGCTGAGCTCGAGTTGGCTCATCTCGAGCGAGAACATCAGTACGGGCAGACCTGCCTTCATCGCCACCGAGGTTGCGATGTTGAGGGCGAAGGAGGTCTTCCCCATGGCGGGGCGGGCCCCGATGATGACGAGGTTGCTGGGTTGGAGGCCGGAGAGCATCAGGTCGAAGTCGACGAAGCCAGTGGGCGTTCCGGTGATGGGCTTGCCCTCCTCGTAGCGTTTCTCGAGTTGGTCGAGGTTGGCGTTTAGCAGGTCGCTCATCTTGGACATCGTGTCGGCGACCCGGCCCTGGCCGACCTGGAACACCATGTTCTCGGCCTCGTCAACGGCCTTGACCACGTCGTCCGGCCGGCCATAGCCGATCTCGGCGATTTCGTTGGCGACGCCGATGAGGCTCCGCAGGGTGGCGTTCTCCTGGATGATCCGGGCGTACTTGGCGGCGCTCGAGGTCGCCGGCGTGGCGGCCTGCAACTCGAGGAGGAACCCGGGTCCGCCGATCTGGTCGAGCACGCCGGCACGGGTGAGCATTTCAGAGACCGTGACCGGGTCGGCCGGGTCACCCGAGGCGTAGAGCGTGCAGATGGCATCGTAAACGTGGCCGTGCGACGGCTTGTAGAAGTGATCGACCTCGATGATCTCGAGTGCATCGGCGATTGCGTCCCGGGACAGCAGCATGGCGCCGAGCAGCGAAGCCTCGGCATCGAGGTTGTACGGCGGGACGCGCCCGACGTGCGACCCGCCGGTATCCCCACGTCGTGTGCTGCGGTGGTCGAACGCCGGAGTCGAATCACCCTCGTCGAGCAGGGGCGGAGGTTCCGGTAGGGGGGCGTCGTCCTCCGGAGGCTCCAGGGGCGTCGAGGTACCCAGGGGCTCCGACTCGTCGGGGGTAGGCGTGTCGTCGCTCACCGGGAGGACCCGTCTCGCTCCACGTCCACGATGTCGCCTTCTGTCACCATCGGATTCTCTGACCCCTGCTGTCGCGCCCGGTCCCACGGCTTGTCACGTGATACCTCGCGTTGCTTGTTGCTACGTCGGTAGCCTTCCGACGCCCGGTCCAGCCTGCCGTAAGGGTCCTGTGGGTCGCTAGTGGACAGCCCGTGGAAATACCCGGGATTACTTCCCGGACGCCGGGGACAAGGTTGGGGACGGGAACAGGGACAACCGCCGGTGTCTGTGGACAACCGGCGAGCGACATGCTCAGTCCTCGGCCGTGACCTCGATGGTCACCGGCACCGTCACCTCAGGATGGAGGTGCACCGTGAACTCGTGGGTACCGATCTCCTTGGCTACCTCGCCCTCGACCAGTTGCCGATCGACTGTGACACCGGCCTGTTCGACCAGGGCCTTCGCCACTTCAGCAGAACCGACGGAGCCGTAGAGTCGTCCCTCGTCGGAGGCCTTCATCGAGGTGGTCAGCACCGTTCCCTTCAACCGGGTGGCGACCGCCTCGGCGTCCGCGCGTTCTTCGGTGGCCTGCATCACTCGCTTGCGCTGCATCGCCTCGGACTGTGCAGCGATGCCGGCCGTGGCCACGACGGCCAGACCCTTGGGCACCAGGTAGTTGCGGGCGTAGCCGCGAGCAACGTCGATGACGTCGCCGGTCCTTCCCAGGCCGTCGACATCGGTGCGAAGGAGGATCTTCACGACTGGTCCTCGTTTGCCTCAACGGTCTCGACAGCGTCCTCGGCGGGTGCATCCCCGGCGGGTGCATCCCCGGCGGGTGCATCCCCGGCGGGTGCATCCCCGGCGGGTGCATCCTCGGCGGGTGCATCCTCGGCGGGTGCATCCTCGGCGGGTGCATCCTCGAAGGTCGCGTCCTCGAAGGTCGCGTCCTCGAAGGTCGCGTCCTCGAAGGTCGCGTCCTCGAAGGTCGCGTCCTCGGCATCTGCCAGGCCCCCGGGCGGTGGCATCGACGGACGCGACGGCGGACCGTCGGATCGATCGCCCCGTTCGTCGTTACGACGCTCGCGGCGCTGCGTGGTGACCCGGCTCGTGAAGGGGATCAGCGCCATCTCGCGGGCGACCTTGATCGCCTTGGCGACATCGCGCTGCTGACGGGCATCGTTGCCGTTGACGCTCCGGCCGCGGATCTTGGCCCGGTCCGAGATGTACTTGGTGAGCAACTCTGTGTCCTTGTAGTCGACATACTCGACCTTGCCGATGATGATCGGGCTCACCTTCTTGCGCCCCCGCCGCTTGTTGCGGGGCTTCGTACGGCGAGGTGGGCGTCGGGCCATCAGAAGGGTTCCTCATCGGTCGGGAAGTTGCCGCCGCCCGTGGACGGACGACCACCGCCCGAGGATCCGCCCGAGGATCCGCCGCCATCGCCACGGAACTCGTTGCGGGTGATCTCGGCGGTCGCCCACACAAGGCTGGGAGCCACTTCGTCGGCGACGATCTCGACCTTGGACCGGCGCTCGCCCTCCTGGTTCTCCCAGGAGCGCTGGTCGAGCCGGCCGTACACGATCACGCGTTGCCCCTTGGTGATCGACTCGGCCACGTTCTCGGCCAGGCTGCGCCAACAGGTGACGTCGAAGAACGAAACCACCTCTTCGTCGTTCTGGTCCTTGCGGTTCCACGCCACGCCGAAGTTGGCGACGGGGGCCCCACCGGGAGTGAAGCGCAGTTCGGGGTCGCGGGTCACGTTGCCCACGATGGTCACGGTGTTGTTGAATCCCATGTCAGTACTCCTGTTCGTCAGCCGGCGGTGACCGGCTCGCCATCGCCGAGCAGACCACGGCGGTCCACTTCAGAATCGGGAAGGCGGAGGATCTTGTGGCGGACCACCTCACTGCGGTCCGCGAGCCGGAGATTCCGGTCGATGGTGTCGAGGTCGTTGGCCTCGGTGACCACCTCCAGGACGACGTAAACGCCTTCCCACTTGTTGTTGATCCGGTAGGCGAAGCGACGACGGCCCCACGGCTCGGAATCGAGCTTGTTGACCACGCGACCGCCTTCGGCCTCGATGGTGGCGACGGCCTTCGACAGGCTGGCCGTGACGGCCTCCTCCTCGAGGTCGCCGTCGAAGATGATCATCAGTTCATAGGCGCGCATGGCAGGCACTCACCTCCTCTGGTCCCGGGGGCACGGATGCTGTCCCGGGGCCCCTCGTCCGGGGCAGGGGGAACGGGTTGTCGTGCTCCCGGAGGAGCGTGCCGAGGCTACCGGCAGAGCGAGCACTCGCGTGGTTGATCGTCGTGTCCTTCATCACCACCATTGTCGCGCTGGGGTGTGACACCCATGATGTGGAGGTCCCTGGCCGGGGCCGGATCAAGCGCCGGAGTCTCCATTCCGCCGGGTTCAGGCCACCCCGTACAACCCCAGGGCGGCGGCCTCGGCATCGGCCATCCGGTAACTCTCGTCGACCGTCGGGAACGCCCCCGAACGCACATCGGCGGCGAAGTGTCGTAGCGCAGCCACACCCTCGGTATGCAGGTCGGCGTAGCGGCGCACGAACTTCGGCACCACCCGGTGCTCGAGCCCCAGGACATCGTGGAAGACGAGCACCTGCCCGTCGCAGTCGGGGCCGGCACCGATGCCGATGGTCGGCACGTCGACGGTCCCCGTGACCCGGGCGGCCACCAGGTCGGGCACACCCTCCAACACCATCGCGAAACATCCGGCATGGGCGAGCGCCTTGGCGTCGTCGACCAGGTCGAGCGCCGCCCGGGCATCCCGGCCCTGGACCTTGAAGCCGCCCATGGCATGCACCGACTGGGGAGTGAGGCCGATGTGGCCCATAACCGGAATCTCGGCGCCAACCAACGCTTCGATCATCGGCAGCCGACGTCTACCACCCTCCAACTTGACCGCCTGGGCCCCCGCCCGGATCAGGGTGGCGGCGTTCTGGACCGTCTCCCCGACCGACACGTGGTAGCTCATCCACGGCATGTCGGCGACGACCAGCGCATCGGGTCGCGTTCGGGCCACCGCAGCAGTGTGGTGGGCGATGTCGTCGACCGTCACCTGGAGGGTGTCGTCGTAGCCGAGCACCACCATTGCCACAGAATCGCCGACCAGGATCAGGTCGGCACCGGCCTGGTCCACCATGCGTGCGCCGGGCGCGTCGTAGGCGGTGAGCATCACGAGGGGATCGGCGCCGCTCGACGCCTTGTGTGCCCGAACGGCGGGCACCGTCATCTGCTGGGCCATTGTCGGCCTCCTTTCCCGTCCAGCGCACTGCGGCTGCCGGCGGTCGAAAAAATTGTAGCAGCGCCTCCACCGTGCGTCGACGGAAGCAGAGCATGACGTGTGCGACGCCTGCCGGGATGCAGCTGCGTTCAGCCGCGACCGATCGAACTGATCCGAACCAGGTGGTTCCAGGCGCAGGCCACACACACCTCGACGGTGTAGGCAGCGAAGGTGCCCGGACGGGCGTCATAGCGAGCCAACTCGCCGGGCACAGAAAGGCAGCGCCCGTGCGATGGCAGCCGTGGCCCGAACACGTAGACCACACGTGCCAGTTCGTGATCGTCGCAGATCGGACACATCTCACCTGTGCGTTCGCCGCAGTGGTGGGCATTGCGCCGCAGCATCGGCTGGGCGTCGCAGACCAGGTCCCGTGCGAGGGTGCCGTTGCGGAAGGCATCGAGGGCGCACTGGCGAGCCAGTCGGTAGTCGACATCGGCCGCCCGCGTGTCCGGTACCAGTCCCCTGGCCGCCTGTCCGAAGCCCATGCGCCACTGTAGGTCATCCCCGGGACACGCTCCGGCGCGTCGGTCGAGCAGGCCTGTCCCGGTCAGCGGCCCTCCCACCAGTCGACGAGGCGACGCCCCGCCTCATCCGGTTCGAGCCGGCCCTCACTCAGCCGCAGTTCCGCCAGCCAGGCCATGGCCTCGCCCACGTCCGGCCCGGGTTCGAGTCCGAGCAGTTCAATGACCTGCACCCCTCCCAACGCCGGACCCAGGTCGTCGAGTTCGCCATCGTCACGCAGGTCGGCAAGCCGCTTCTCGAGCACACCGGTCACCGGTCCGGCCAGCCCCGCCAGGACGACCGCCCCGGCCAGGTACTCCCCGGCCACAGCGGTCAGGCGGCGAACCGCCTCATCGGACCAGGCCTCGTCGGACCGCCCACGGATGAGCCCCACCGCCGCAGCCAACCCGAGGACCATCGCCCGCTGATCACCCGATAGTCGCAGCCAACGGAGGCGCTCCTCGAGCACCGGCGCCGACACGTCCATGAGCAACGCAGCCAACCGAACCTCTGGCACCGGACCGGCGGCAACGACCCGGCGAAACACCTCTGCCCGCTCCAGAGCCGACAGCTCCGACACCTCCGGCAGGAACATCGGCAGTTGCCCTGTCTCCTCCAGGAAGGTGAGCCCGACCCCGGGATCCTCGAGGACCAGGAGCCTCCACAACTCGTCGCGGATGCGTTCGGCGGACACGATCCGCAACCGCTCGGACACCGTCCGGGCAGCCTCGACCAGCCCCGGCGCCGGCGCCAGGTCGAACCCGGCGAGAAACCTGGCCGCACGCAGCATGCGCAGCGGGTCATCCGAGAACGACTCCTCCGGAGTGAGCGGCGTACGCAGAACACGAGCCTCGAGGTCGGCCTGCCCACCCAGTGGATCGTGCAGGGTCCCGTCGACCACGTCGACCGCCATTGCGTTCACGGTGAAGTCCCGCCGCAGGAGATCGTCCTCGAGTTGCGTCGAAAACGACACGACCGGCTTCCTGGAATCGGACAGGTACGCCTCGGCCCGGTGCGTCGTGATCTCGAACATGCGCTCCCCCAAGCGGGCCCCGATGGTGCCGAACTTCTCACCCTGCAACCAGACGGCGTCCACCACCCCTTCGATGAGGCTGCGGATACGGTCCGGCGGGGCATCGGTGGTCAGGTCGAAGTCGCGATGGTCCTCGACCCGACCCGACAGCACATCGCGCACGATCCCACCGACGAGGTAGAGCCGCTGTCCGCCTGCAGCGAACCGGTCGGCCAGGGGCCCGACGGCCTCACACTGCGCCCCGAAGCGGGAACCGGTCGTGGTCATCGCACCACCAGTCCATGCAGGACAGCCGCCGATTCGACGACCTCCCTACCCGGACCCTCACTGCTGGCGGCCTCGGGGCGATAGTCGATGCCGACCGCAGCCGCCACCGCTGCACCGGCGGACGCCGACAGAGCGTCGAGGTCGTAACCGCCCTCGAGGAACAAGATGCTCCGACCGGTCCGGGCCAGCCCGACGAGTCGGTCGGTCAGGTCGGCGAAGTCGCCGGAGGTCAGGCCCAACCGGGTGAGAGGATCGGCCCGGTGGGCGTCGAAACCGGCCGACACCAACAGCCAGTCCGGAGCGAAGCGTTCAACGATCGGCACGACAACGGCATCGAGCGCATGCCGGTAGGTGTCGCCGGCGGCTTCTGGAGGCAACGCAAGGTTGACGGTCGTCCCGGTGCCCGCCCCCTCGCCCACCTCGTCAGGAGCACCGGTTCCCGGATACAGCGGCCACTGGTGACACGACACGAACAACACCCTGTCATCCGAATAGAAGGCCTCCTGGGTGCCGTTGCCATGGTGGGCATCGAAGTCGACGATGGCCACCCTCTCACCGGCATCGGCCAGCGCCATTGCGGTCACGGCCACGTTGTTGAGCAGGCAGAAACCCATGGTCCGTGTCGGAGTGGCGTGGTGGCCGGGTGGGCGGACGGCGCAGAAGGCAGTTTCCGCCTCACCGTTGCGCAGGGCCGCCACCGCCACAAGGCCAGCACCGGCGGCCAGGCGTGCCGCCGTCAACGATCCGGTGCTCATCTTCGTGTCGGCATCGACCCGACCACCACCTGCTGCATCCAGGTCGACCAGGCGCGCGAGGTGCGGGACCGGATGGCATCGCAGCAGATCCTCGTCCGATGCCTCCTCCGCGGGGCGCCGCACGACGGCATCGCCGAGGCCCGCCGCGTCGAGGCCCGACCACACAGCCTCCAGACGTGCCGGCCGCTCGGGATGGCGTTCGCCCGGCCGGTGGTCGAGGAAGCGTTCATCGGTCACCACGAGGACGCTCACCGCGGCGATCGTACCCTCCGCCGTCCGAGCGTCCGGGGTGGGCGGACAGTGGCGGCGACCGGCCTCCCCCGCCCACGAGCCGTAGTGTGGACCCATCGCCATGGCCCTACTTTCGTACGTCTCCCGGTCGCCCGAGCGATCCCGGATGTTCACCGCCTCCACCGGTGTCCGATTCCGATTCGGGCCACGCCGCGGCAACGGCCCCGAGGGACAGGTCATCCCCCTGGGGGGCGGTCTCCTCGACGCCGCATCGGTAGTCGAAGTCGTCGAACACCTCCGTAGCCACGGATACGACGCGATCCTCACCTCTGCTCTGGCCCCTGACGAACAGCGGCCCTTCCTCGACGCCGGCTTCCGGACCGAGGAACACCTCCACCTCCTCCTCGCCGAAACGCATCCGGACGTTGCACCGACGTCCCGTCGGACCCGACGCATGCGCCGTAGCGACCTGTCCCGGGTCCTCGAGATCGACGCCTCTGCCTTCACGCCATTCTGGCGACTCGACCGGACCGCCTTCCACGAGGCCACATCTGCCACGCCCTCCTGTCGTCGGCGGGTCGTGTCCGTCGGCGACCCCCTACGTCGACACGTGGTCGGCTATGCCGTCACCGGGCGCTCCGAGGGCCAGGGATTCGTACAGCGCCTCGCCGTCGACCCGGCCCACCAGGGAACCGGCATCGGACGGGCGCTTCTCGACGACGCCCTCCACTGGCTGGCCCAACAGGGCGCAACAACCGTCCTGGTCAACACACAGCCGGACAACGACGCTGCGCTCGACCTCTACCGCTCGGCGGGATTCACAGACCGGCCCGGCGGACTCTCGGTCCTCCGCCTGGATGCCCGGCCCTCGTGACCCTCCCGACACCCACGGGCCGACTCGCCCCTTCGATCGCCGCCGCACTGCTCGGCGCCCTCACGCTGTTCGGATCTGCGCTGCTGCTGCCGGGAGCGGGTGCAGAAACCGGTGGGAGCATCACCCTCATCGGCCAATCCCCATGGGTCGACGACGAAGGCGTGCTCGCTGTCGACCTGAGGGTCACAGGATCGATCGATGACGGCCTGCTGACATTCCGCCTCCACGAAGCCGTCGGCACCGGCGGGCTCCTCGGAGGTGCGCTCCTCGAACGCGAGGCGCTTCCCGAACCGGTGGGCTCACCGGTGACCTCCCAACTCGCCGACAACCTCGGCGCCGGAGGCGTTGCCTCCCTCGTGCTCGACATCGGGCCCGGGAGCGCCCTTCCGACCAACCCCGGATCGGTGCATCCACTCTCGATCCTGCTCACCTCGACCAGCGGCGAAATTCTCGACAGCGTCCACACGATGGTGATCCACCTCCCCGACGGCAGACCGCCGTTCCCACTCCTGACCGCCCTGGCCATCGAGATAGCCGGGCCACCCCCCCTCCAACCCGATGGAACCAGCGTCCCCGACCCCGGCACCGTCAGCAGCCTCCGATCTGTCATCGACGCTCTCGTCGACCACCCGCTCGTGGCCGCTGACCTGCGCCTCCCACCGGCAACCGTCGTCGCTCTCGCCCAGTCCGGCAAAACAGCCCACGGCCAACTGCTCGACGACCTGATCGACGCCGTCGGAGGCGGAATCCGATTGGCCTCGTCGCCGTTCGTAACCGCCGACCCTGAGGCCTGGCGACAGGCCGAACGCCCCGACATCTACCAGGACATCCTCGACCACGGGGACCTCGCTCTCGCCGACGAGATCGGTATGACCCCCAACCGGGCCATCGCCCACCTTCCGCCCTCCGGCGTCGCCGACACGCTCGACCTCCTCAGCCATCTCGGCAGCCAACGCTTCATCGTCAGCGCTGAGCACCTCGAACCCCGACCCGCCGACCTCGACAGCCTGACACAACCTGTCCGACTCCGAGGCGAAAGTGGTTCACCGTTCACGGCGCTGGTCGTCGATCCGCAACTGGCACGACACCTGCTCGGCCCCTACGGACCCGTTGCCTCCGTACAGTTCCTGCTCGCCGACCTGGCGGTCCGCAGCTGGGCCGAGCCCGTCGTCCCACGCCTGGCCGTGATCGCCATCTCCGATCCCACAGCCCTGGAAGGCCTGCTCCTCGATGTCCTGCTCGGGGCCCTGGAAGAGGCACCGTTCGTGGACCTGGCGCCGCTTCCCGCCGTCTTCAGTTCACTCGCCACCCTCGACCCCGGCAGCATCGCCGAGGCAACCCTGTGGCCGGAGGCAGTCGCCTCCAACGCCGCCAAGGTCCGGGACCGCGGCCTGGTCGAGGTCACGATCGAGGCCTATGCGTCCCTCGTCGGTGGACGGCGGCCTGAGATCGCACGCCTCGACGACCTGCTCGAGACCACCTCGGCAGCGGAGCTCACCACCGAACAGGGTGAGCCGTACCTGCGTGCCGTCTACGACGCCGTCGTCGTGGTCCTCGACGCCTTCGAGGCACCCGACGACCAGAACGTGCTGCTCACGTCCCGCCTGGCAACCGTTCCCTTCACTGTCGAAAACAACCTCCCCGTGCCTGCCCACGTCCGGCTGCACCTGGAGTCCGACGGTCGCCTCGACTTCCCGGAAGGGGACACCCTCGACGCCACCCTGAGCCCCGGCAGCAACCGGATCCCCATCCTCGTGGAGGCCAGGACCTCCGGCGATGCCCGTCTCCTGGTCACGGTCCGGTCGCCCGACACCTCGGAACTGCTGCAACTTCAGTCGTCCACGCTGCTCGTCCGAAGCACCCAACTCTCGGGCGTCGGCGTGTTCCTCCTGGCGGGAGCGTTGCTGGTTCTCGGCGTGTGGTGGTTCCGGTCCGCCCGCAACGGAAGGCCGGATCCGTCCGACGACTACGCTGCGCCCGACCCCGGGGAGGACCCATGACCGTCAAGATCATCACCGACAGTGCCTGCGATCTCACCGACGACGAAGTCGCGTCATACGGCATCGAGATCGTGCCCCTGAGCATCCGCTTCGGCGATGAGGAGTTGATCGACCGCGAGCAACTCGGCATCACCGAGTTCTACGACCGCATGGCGACCAGCGAGCACCTCCCACAGACCGCCGCGCCGTCGCCCGGACAGTTCGACCAGGCGTTCCGCCGTGCCCTAGACGGTGGAGCGGACCAGGTGGTGTGCATAAACCTCTCGAGCAAGGTTTCGGCCACGATGGAGGCCGCCCAGGCCGGTGCCCGGGGTTGTGATGGCGACATCCGGGTCCTCGACAGCGGTTCGGTCACCTGCGGGCTCGGCACGATCGTGCTGGCCGCCGCACAGGCCGTCACCGCAGGAGCCTCCGCCGACGACATCACCTCCCTCGTCGCCGATCTCTCGGCCCGGACCCGGGTCTATGCCGTCCTCGACACCCTCGAGAACCTCAAGAAGGGTGGACGGATCGGCAACGCCCAGGCATGGCTGGGCAGCATGCTGTCGATCAAGCCGCTGCTCGACTTCAGCTCCGGTGAGGTCGAGGAGGCGGGCAGGCAGCGCACCCGCAAGAAGGCCCTGGCGTGGCTGCGGTCGACGGTTGCCGACAACGCCGACGACATCGATCGCCTGGCGATAGCCCACGCCATGGCCGACGACATCGACGACTTCGTCGCCCAGGTGACGGCAGACACCGGCCGCAGCAACATCAGGGTCGATGTCGTCGGCCCGGTCGTCGCCAGCCACGGCGGCCCGGGACTCGTCGGCGTCGGCATGGTCCTGAAGGCCTGACAGTCGGCGGCTCCGAAAGGGCCGACCCTCCATACACCACCGGAAACGGGCCGCTCACTACCGTCGATGGTGATGGCACTGCAGCACCCACGCGGGGGCGTGGCCGGAACGGTCATCGCCGGCCGATACCGCCTGGTCGAACTCCTCGGTGGCACGGCCCGAACCGAGGTGTGGGCGGGACACGACGCCGTGCTCGAACGACCGGTCACCGTGAAGCTCGTCCATGCCGGCGATGTCGCCACCGGTGCCGCCCGCCTCACCCTCCCCGGTGTCGCCGCCGTGTTCGATGTGACCGACCACGACGGCCTGGCCGTGGTCGTGACCGAACAGGTCGAAGCCGTGCCCCTAGACCAGATCCTCGACCGGCAACCCGACCTCTCCGCCGACGACGTCGTCGCCCTCGTCACTGCGGTGGCCAGTGTCCTCGAAGCCGCACACGAGGCGGGTGTGCCACACGGAGCCCTCCGGCCGTCCAACGTCCTCGTCCGGACAGACGGAGCGGTCCTGCTGACCGACTTCCGGGGCACCGACGACGGAGGGCCCGGCCCCTTCGACCCGCGTACCGACCTCGATGCCCTCACCATCCTGCTCGCCGAACTCCTCGCCCACTGTCCTCGCAGCAACGTCCCCACGTACCTGCGGCAGTTCGCCGACAGGACGCTCACCGCTCCCGAATCGCAGCGGCCGGCCGGGATGCTTGACTTCCGGATGGCACTGAGGCCGGATGACGCCGGTCCCGGTGCCGCCGCCGACCGACCCCTGATACGCCGCCGGCTCTCCGGTGCCGTGCTCGGTCTGCTCCTCGGCGCCGTCGTGGTTGCCGCCGTCGTGGTCACGACCGCCCTCCTGGGCGCCGGGTGGACCCTGGTCGGCTGGGACTAGTTTTCGGCCATCACCGCCCCACCACCCCACACCGAGCCATCCGACGACGACCTGGTCGCAGCCGCGCAGGCAGGCGACCGTCAGGCCCTGGACGGCCTACTGCGTCGCCACCATGACCGGATCTGGTCGATCTGCCGCCGCATGGCCGGCAACGACGCCGACGCCGCCGACGCCACCCAGGAGGCACTGATCGCCGTCGCAACCCGCCTCGACCGGTTCGACGGCCGGGCCAGGTTCACGACCTGGCTCCACCGGGTGGCCACGAACGCCTGTCTCGACGAACTCCGCCGACGGGGGCGCCGCCCTGTTCCCGTGGATGAGGTCCTGCCTCGGGCCGAAGCGATGCCTGCAGATGCCGGCATCGCCGACCGGCTCGACATCGACGCCGCCCTCGCCGACCTGCCCGAGGAGTTCAGGGTGGCCGTCGTCCTGCGCGACCTCTGCGACCTCGACTACGCCGCCATAGCTGAAGTCCTCGACCTGCCTCCCGGCACCGTGCGCTCCCGTATCGCACGCGGACGGTCCGCACTTGCCGACCGGCTCGGGAACCCCGGGGCCCCCGACGAACGTCAGAACCAGTAACCATGCACGACCCACACGTCCCTGCCGAACTGGACCCCCTCGACGGGTTGGCTTCCGCCATCGTCGACGGCGAGGCGATCCTTCCTGTCGACGCCGATCCGGCGCTCGTCGACCGGGTGGCGGCGCTTCGCAATGTCCGGGCCGCCGTCGCAGGTTCGGTCGGCCCCCCGTCCGATGCCATCCGGGAAGCGGGGATGGCTGCGGCGCTCGGGGCATCCGCCACCAGCCCCGACATCCACTCGCTGGCCATGCGCCGTCGCCGGATGCCGGTCCTTTCGACCGCTGCGGTTGCGGCAGCGCTTGCCCTCCTCTTCGGCCTCGGCGTCCTGAGCCTCGGCGACGACGCCCGCGAGGGCAACCTGACCGATGTGGCGCAGACTGCCGAGATCGGGTCCTCGGGAACCGTCCCGCCGACCAAGGCCGCTGCCACGACCACCGCCTTCGCTTCGGACGCATTCGAAGGGGCGGCCCCTTCGACAACCACGGCTCCCACATCGACGCCCGCTCCATCCACCGCGGCAGCGCCCGTCACGACGTTCGCCACATCAGCCTCCGTGACCATGGACGGAGGCGATGCCACCGACCCGGCGGCGGTTGACGCGGGCCTCCTGCGTCAATCGTCCGATGTCCTGCAACAGCCAGCCGACGGGGAGGCGTTCGAAGCCGGTGGGGAGTCCCCGGGTGCCGCTGTCGGAATCGAGGCGCTCCCATCCTCCGCTGACGACGACGCCATGTCATTCCTCGACGAATCCTCGACCGTCGCAGGCTCCATGTACTTCGACCCATTCTCCTTCCTGTTCCCCCATGCAGAGGAGGCGGCTTCCTCGATCCGTGCCGGCGAAGCAATCCCCGCCGGACCGGCACCCTCCATCGGCTGGCCACCGGACTGTGGACTCGACGAAGCAGGGTTGCTCGACGGTGAGGAGGTGTTGGACATGGCCAGGATCTTCCTGGATGACCCCATGGCGTTCGGACTGCTCTACGTCGGTCCCACCTCCTGGGTCCTCGTCGACGCCACCACCTGCGAGACGTTCACCTGGCCGGCCGACGACGACTGACCCCGGATCGGGCCACGAGAGCCCCTTGTAGGCTCACGGTCCATGGCCGAACCGGATACCCCCTCCCCCGACGAAGAACCAGGCGACCTCGCCTCGCGCGCCACCGACCGCATCGTCGACGCCGTCGGCGCCCTTCGATCCCGCACCACCGAACCCCTACTCACCGCCACCCGGACGATCGTCTATGGGACCTTCGCCACCGTCGTCGGAACCGCATTCCTCGCCCTGGTCGGCATCGGCCTGTTTCGCCTCCTCGACACTGTGCTGCCTGGTGAGTCGTGGTCGGCATTTCTGGCCCTGGGCGCTGCCTGTGTCGCTGCCGGTGCCTGGCTGTGGTCCCGACGCACACGTTCCGCCGGCTGAACGTTCCTTCCCCGAATTCCCCAGGAGCCCCCATGCCCCCCGTACACCGTGAAGTCGTCATCATCGGCTCCGGCCCCGCCGGCCTCACCGCCGCCATCTATGCCGCGCGTGCCGACCTGGCACCGCTCGTGCTCGAGGGAGAACCGTCGTCGGACTCCGACCAGCCCGGAGGCCAGTTGATGCTCACCACCGACGTCGAGAACTTCCCCGGCTTCCCCGAAGGCGTCATGGGCCCGACGCTCATGGCCGACATGAGGGCCCAGGCCGCCCGCTTCGGTGCCGAGATCGAAACAGTCAAGGCCAGCCGGGTCGACCTCGCCGCACAACCGATCGGCATCTGGGTCGGCGATCCCGGTGCCGCCGAACCCACCCACACCGCAGATTCGATCATCATCTCGACAGGCGCCCGCTCCGTGATGCTCGGCCTCGATGCCGAGGAACGGCTCATCGGCCACGGCCTCTCGACCTGCGCCACCTGCGACGGCTTCTTCTTCCGCGACCTTGAGATCGCCGTGGTCGGTGGCGGCGACTCGGCCATCGAGGAGGCCACCTTCCTCACAAAGTTCGCCAGCAAGGTCACCGTCATCCACCGCCGCGACGAACTCCGGGCCTCGAAGATCATGCAGAGTCGGGCCTTCGACAATCCCAGGATCGAGTTCGCCTGGAACACGGTCGTCGACGACATCCTCGGCGACGACAAGGTCACCGGAATGCGACTGCGGGACACCATCACCGACGAGGTCCGGGAACTGCCGGTCGCCGGCGTGTTCATCGCCATCGGCCACCGGCCCAACACCGACCTGTTCACCGGCCAGCTCCCCATGGACGACAACGGCTACCTGCTGACCCACGCCGACCGGTCGACCACCGAAATCGAGGGTGTGTTCGCCTGCGGCGACGTACAGGACCACACCTACCGCCAGGCGATCACCGCTGCCGCCTCCGGATGCATGGCCGCCATCGATGCCGAACGCTGGCTCCAGGGCCGCCACGACTGACGGCGTGACCGGCGACCACCCGCCCCTCTCCCCCGCCGGCCTCCCGAACGGGTAGAAAGGGACCACAGGGTCGTCTGACATCCACGTCTCCCGACCGCCACCCGATCCTCCCGAACCCAAGCGAGGCACGCCATGGCCGGCGCCATCAACAACCTTTCCGAGACCACCTTCGACGAGGAGATCAACTCCGCCACCGAGCCCGTGCTCGTCGACTTCTGGGCCGAATGGTGTGGACCGTGCAAGATGGTCGCCCCGATCCTCGAAGAGATCGCCGACGAGCAGGCCGGTTCGCTCCGCATCGCCAAGGTCAACGTCGACGAAGCACCCGAACTGGCCCGTCGCTTCCAGGTGATGAGCATCCCCACCATGATCCTCTTCCGCGACGGTGAACCTGCCACCCAGATCGTCGGCGCCAAGGGCAAGACACAGCTCCTCGAGGAGCTGTCTGCCCACCTCTAGGTCACCTCGAGCGCTCCGGCCCCAGGTGGTCCGGCCTCCCGTCCAATGGCCTCCGAGGAGATCACACCGATCGGTCAGGCCCTCCGGCCGGGTGACACAGGCGAAGGCGTCCGAGACCTGCACCGTCGCCTCGAAACCGCCGGACACCCTGTAGCCACCGACGAAGCCACCGCCGACCACTACGGGGACGACACTGCGGACCGTGTCGCCCGCTTCCAGGCTGAGCGTGGCCTCCACGAAGACGGCATCGTCGACGAGCACACGCTTTCGTCGCTGATCGAGGCCGGCCTCCGACTGGGAGACCGCCACCTCTACCTCCATGCGCCGATGCTGAGGGGTGACGACGTGGCCGACCTCCAGTTGCGGCTCGGCAGCCTCGGCTTCGACGCAGGTCGGATCGACGGCATCTTCGGACCCGACTCGTCGACCGCCCTGAGGGACTTCCAGCGCAACTCCGGGCTGGTCCTGGACGGCATCGCCGGCGCTGCCACGGTCCGCGCCCTACGCCACCTGGGAGGGCGTTCGACCGGGACGACGCCGGTCGCACAGGTCCGGGAACTCGACCGCCTGCGTCGCAGCCGGCCCGACCTCGACGAAAGGCGCATCGCCCTTGGCCACTTCGGCAGCTGCGGTGCCCTGACCGCAGCGCTGTCGCGCGGCCTGCGTATTCGTGGTGCGAACGTCGTCGCCCTCGACCATCCCGACGACACCACACAGGCCTCCACGGCCAACCGGTTCGAGGCAGAGGTCTACCTCGGGCTTCGCATCGAGAACCTCCCTGCTCCGGAGGTGGCGTACTTCGGCACCGAGGGCTTCCACAGCGAGGGCGGCCTCCGCCTGGCCCAACGTTGCGCCGCAGCCCTCGAGCGGGTGCTGGCCGACGGCATGGCCGGAACGGAGGTAGCCGTGCGCGGCATGAGGCTCCCGATCCTGCGAAGGACCCGCATGCCGGCCGTGCTCTGCACCCTGGCACCCCCCTCTTCGGTCGTCCCCGCAACGGCCCAACTCGCCGAGCGCCTTGCTGCTGCAGTGGCCGACTGGGCGGCGGACCCCACTTCCTCCCCGGAGGCCTGAGGCTCTTCCCGGATCGAGGCTCGGCTGCTCAGACCGGCTCGTCGGCCGACGACGATTCTGTCGAGGCATCGACGGCGGTCCCGCCGTCCACCCCCTGTTCCGCCTCGCGCTTCGCCTGGCGCCGCTTTCGCCGCCGGAATCCCCTCGTGGTGTTTGCCCGCAGCAACTCGATCTCCGGCCGTAGTGCAGCGTTCTCCTCCCTTACGGCGACCATGTCGTCACGGAGGACGTCACGTTCGTTCCGTAGGTCGCTGCGCTCGCCGCGGACTGCATCGCGTTCAGCGACAGCCTGTCGGAGTTCTCCCTGAACGCCCCGGTGTTCGGCATTCAGGCGATGTGCCTCGGCGGTCCGCTCCTCGAGGTCGCTCTCGAGGCGCCTGATGCGGGCATCGCGGGCCACCAGGTCTTCGAGGGCGCGTTCCCTTGCTGCATCGGTGATGCGAAGGTCGGCCTCGAGCCTGATCACCTGCTCCCGGCCGGCCGATTCCTCGGTTCTGGCCCGGTCCCGTTCCGCTGACAGCGCCTCATGCTCGCTCTCCAGTTGCCGGACCCGCTCCTCGTGGAGGGCTGTTTGGATGGCCTGTCGGTGGGGTTCAGGCTGCAGGCCCCGAAGCCTGATCACATCGGCCGAATGGCCCCGGTCGGTCCCGCTGGGGCCCTCCACCACCCGGAGTGCCGGTTCTCGGCGGGAATCCCCTTCCTGCACGGGATCGTCGCTTCTTGTGGACGGTGACGAAGTCCGGTCGGCAGGTCCCTCTGGCTGCTCGCCGATCGTGGGATCCCCACCCGGGCTGCGGAAGGCCAGGACATCGGCAACAGTCGGGACCGGATAGCCCAGTTCTTCGCAGACGGCCGCTACGCCCTCGAGTTGGAAGACCGGACGCGCGCAGGTGGGCCCCGGGGCATCCCGAACCGGCCCGAACCGGCCCTTGTCCCGAAAGGTGTACAGGCGGGTTCGCTTGATCGGCGTCAAGGCCAGGATCTCGTCGAGGTAGAGCTCGTCGTCACCGGCTGGGCCCCGTCGGACAGGGAGCTTGGGCTCGGCAGCAGGGGCCGGCGAAACGGGTGGTTGGTCCATGTCGGTGACCGTAGTGCGGGCGCGGCGCCCCATGGCGGACAGTTCGAAGGATTCGGGATGATTCGAAGGATTCGGGATGGTTCGAAGGATTCGGGCAGGTTCCTGGGCGACTCAGGCGGATCCCCGACGACCCGATTCTTCCGCCGAAGCAATG
>Ga0208132_1000138_pt1 | contig 32910 bp, 28 predicted proteins | sample ETNtaG_16_FD_185785 | JGI IMG/M metagenome (GOLD analysis project Ga0208132, IMG submission 185785) | Marine microbial and viral communities from oxygen minimum zone, Eastern Pacific Ocean - ETNP201406SV199 (SPAdes) (version 2) | ecosystem: Environmental > Aquatic > Marine > Oceanic ... | reverse complement strand
TCAAAGCGCAATAAATTTGCCAGCTTTTTTCAAGAAATAATTTAACAAAACGATCCGGAGTAGCTCAGTTGGTAGAGCGAGTGGCTGTTAACCACCAGGTCGGGGGTTCGAGTCCCTCCTCCGGAGCATTAAAGCCCTGATTTCTCAGGGTTTTTGTTTTTTTACAAATTATATTGTTTAACTAGTGATTCTATATACGTTTTATTTTTTAATAGTGGAGTATCAGACTCCATCTTAATGCTTGTAGCAGCGGCAGCCCAGGTAGCAGCTAAGTCAGGAGATAGTGACAGCCGCATATATACGTAGCTAGCTCCGCAAGTATCTCCCCGTCCACTCCTACCTACTATTTTTTTAGATTTGAATGGTCTTTCAATTATTTCATTGTTGGCATATACCAATATACCATCCTTATGCGTAATAATAATTTCTTTTGGTCCAAATGATGTAAGAACTCTTGCGCTAGAAATAATATCAGATTCACCAGATAAAAATTGTGCTTCTACAGCATCAGCTTTTAAGTAATGTATATTTTTTAATATTTTTTCTTTTTCTTCCCAAGTACTGTCAAAAAGAGTGCCATCATCTTTTTTATCTCTAATAAACCCTTGAAGATCAATACCTATTAATGATTGTTTTTTGCTTAATTTTAGGATTATGTCTTGATTAACCTCATCTCTAACTGAAGCATTAATCAAGAAAATTTTTGAATTAATATCATCAAATTGATTGAAAGAAAATGAACCTGCTGATTTATACATAATAAGTGTACGAGTATCCCAATCATTTGTAGGATAAATTAATTTTATGTGTGTTGAATTAGGTGTATACGTTGGAAAAACATCTACACCTAGATTCTCAAGATTTTCTACAACATGACTATGATCTTTATTTAATCGAGTTATTGCAGCTGTTTTTGCACCAAGAGCAACTGCTGCGTGTGCTCCATAATTAAAACCCCCTCCATCAACTTGTTTAGTCTCAGAAGGAGTAACAATTGTGTCATTAGTATAGTTACCAATTAACGTTATATCATATTGCATATATTTAATCCATAATCAGGTCAGGAAGCCACATGACTAGTTCAGGAAAACAGGTTATCAAGAATAATGTGATTACATTTGCTATTAAGAAAGGAATAGCTCCTCGAAAAATCGTATTTATACCTAATCCAGAAACAATGGCGCAGACATTTAAACAATTACCTACAGGTGGCGTACAGGCTCCTACAGCCAAACCCGCGACCAATACGACGCCAAACAACACCGGAGAAACGCCTGCCTCAATTATACCTGGTAAAAGAACAGGTGTTAGGAGCAAAATCGCAGGACTGACATCAATAAAAGTTCCAGAGACAAGAATTAAAATAATAACTAAAAACATCATAATAGTAGGTGGCAGCCCCATATTAATAACAGAGTTTGCTATTATTTCTGGAATATGTTCATAGGCAAGTATCCATATAAACACTTTAGAAAATGCTATTATGATCATGATTTTAGCACTCATCATAACAGATGAACGAACTGCATCAATAAATGAACTAATTGTGAGCTCTTTGATTATTAGAAAGCCAATTACTAAAGCATAAAGCACACCCATGGCGGCAGACTCGGTGGCCGTAGTAATTCCTAGGACTACAATGCCAACAATAAAGATTGGCATAATAAGAATATATACTGATTTCAAGGTTTCAGAGAAAAATTCCTTAAGCGTAAATCGTTTATCTTCCTTAGGGTAATTGTTTTGTCTTGAGATCCATAAAGTAATGAGCAACTGTAGTACACCTACTATAATACCCGGAATAACACCACCTAAAAACATCCTACCTACAGATACTTGAGCCGTAACAGCAAAAAGAACCATGGGGATACTAGGAGGAATAATCATCCCCATAGTGGAAGATGCAACAGTGAGTCCTGCTGAAAATTTTTCCGGATATCCTCTTTTGTTCATTTCTGGAATTAGAATCGAGCCAATAGATGCTGTATCAGATGTAGAAGAACCAGAGATACCCCCAAATAGCATGCTGGAGGCAACATTCACTAAACCTAATCCTCCGCGAAAGCGACCGACAATGATCAAACAATAATTAATCAAACGTGAAGTAATGCCACTTTTATTCATCACTTGTCCCATAAAAATAAAAAGTGGGAGCGCAATCAAAGCATATGAATCCATTCCCGCAAAGAGCCGCTGCGGTAAAACCTGAATGAGATCAGGTTGAAATACAAAAAAATAAACTAGGGTCGATAGTCCCAAGGAATAGGCAATTGGAACACCAATAAAAAGAAATATGGCTAGGCTGAATAAAAGTAAAAACAAATTAACTGATAAGGTTATTTATTTATTAGAGGTTCAGAGGAATGAGGTAATTTATCTCCCTCGTTAATACGTAAGACCGTGATGACTGAATTCACGCAGAAAATCAATGCAATTCCACAGCCTATAGGAATACTAAGTAGCGCCACTGAACGAGGCAGTCCAGTCATAGGCATTTTATATCCTCCAGTTATTTCTATCCATTGAAAACAATACCAGAAGATTACAGCATTAATTATGGCTAGTAAAAAGAGTTGAATAAGTTGCAGTGTTTTAGAAAATCTTTTTGGCAACTTTTCAGTATAAAATGTTATTGAAATATGTTCGCCTTTAGCGATAGCCAATGATGCGCCAATAGCAGTCGAATATATAAATAAAATTATAACTATTTCGTTGGCGCCTGTTATTGATGTATTAAAAAAATACCTCAAAACTACAAGTATTACCGTTATACCAAATACAGCAAACAAACATAAAGATATTATGTCTTCTATTATTCGCATAAATATAGGAGCAAATTTTTTCATAATTTAATTTTGCTTAATCTTACAATTAATTTGTAATCATTTATTATTTTGAAGCAGCTATGCGAGCTTCATCAATCTCCTCGAAACTGAAAGTTCCTTGATCAACAAAATATTGATATACAGGCACAACTGCTTTACGAAAAGGTTCTAGATCATCATATGTTAGATAATTTACTTCAAGATGTTGGGTCAGCTTTTCAATGAATTCAGATTCTTCTTTGCGATTTAATTTATCGCTCATCGCAATGGTCTCTCTAGCCGTATTATCAAAAATCAATTGTAAATCATTGGGTAAGCTTTCATACCATTTAAGATTTACCATAAAAGGATCTGGGCCAGTGGCGTAGTTGGAGATAGTTAAATAATCAGAGACTTCATAAATTTTAAAATCCCAGATATTTGATGGAGCATTATCTTGGCCATCCACTACTCCAGTTTGAAGAGCATGATATACTTCAATAAATGGTAGCTCCTGCGGATTTGCTTTAAAAGCAAGCGCAGTCTGAACATAAACCTCTTGCATTGGAACACGCATTTTCAGACCTTTAAGATCATTCGGATGCTGAATTGGCTTTACGTTATTCGTATGTGCACGAAATCCCTGTGAAATACCTGTTGCTGGGATGTGAAAGCCTCTAACTCTAGCCCCAATATTGATTTTTTGCATAAAAGGACTATTTACCAACTGTAGTGCCTGATCCCAGCCATCTACAAGAAATGGAAGTGTTATAAGATTAAATTTAGGATTAGCATCAGCGAAGAATCCGCCTCGTGTACCCTGTAGGACTCCAGTTGCAACAAGGTCCATCAATTCCCTCTCATTACCCAGGACACCACTAAAAAATAATTCAACCTTAATTCTGCCGTTTGTTTTTGTCTCAAGCTGATTTTTGAAAAAAAGCATGGACTGACTCCTAATTGAACTCTCTGGTTGTTCATTAGCATATTTAAAAAAGTATTCTTTTTCATTTTTTGAACAAGAAATCAATAAAAATAAAAGAATTAAAACTATGTTTTTAATATTGAGCATTTTATTTGATATATTAGATAAAGAATAAATTTTCAATTATGAAAATAATTCTTTAAATAAAGTTAATGACGAATGAAATCCATCCTCAAAATCACCATTAGTTGGTCGATAAACACTTTCAAGAGACATTGCTCCTTGATAATTAATCTCTTTTAATTTTTTAGCGATTTGTGATAGATGTGGGGCCATTTGCCCCGTACCAAGTGTTACGCATTCAATACTGGCCTGATGAATAGAAACAATCACATCTTTCATGTGGACGTGCCCTAAATATCCTCCTGCCATTGAATCAAAAGCATCTACACTCGGGTCCTCTCCGCAATAAAGCGCATTGGCAGGATCCCACAATATTTTTAAGTGATCAGTACCAAGATCATCAATCAACTTGCGACCTAGGAAGCATGAAGTGATCATAGCATTGTTCCCTGTCTCGACAATAAGAATGATATTTTCATTTTTTGCTAATTCTACTACGGGGCCCATTAATTCAACTAGTTTTTCCCAAGCTCCAGCACTCACATTCCATTTTTCAGCTCCATACTTTCCGAAAAGGACCATTTCTTTTTGAAAACTCATTATTCTAACCAGTGGGGCATTGAACTGCTGTGCCATTTCAATGCAGAGCTTTAATTTATCCATATGATGAATATAATTATTGTCACCCACTGATACATCATGGACACCTAGACCGGCAAAATTATGGCGTGAGATAGAAGAAACTTCCATCTCAAATTGGTCTATAAGTTGTTTAGTTTTCTCAAGCTCATTAGCGTTCAAATCACCAACCTCTTTATCACCAATAAATTGTAATTCTGCTTGGTTTAACCCATTGTCATGCATCACTCTCAATGCATGCTCCAAGTCTCTACTGATCCCATCAGTTATCACACCTAGTTTTGCCATTATATTGCTCCGTATTTAATCATTAAATAGTTTGTTAACTTTTTAAATTATTTTTATTACCATTCAACTTTGGTCCCAGAAATTTTCTCTAATAATTTTACTATTGACCAATTATCCTCATCAGGGTACATAGAAATACCTGCCTGAAATAGTTCATAGGCAGCACCCGCAGTGAAAAGTGGAACTCCATTATTTTTTGCCATACCTAGGCTAATGCCTAGATCCTTATACATAGTGGAAATGTGACTACCCGTGTCTTTGAATTTCCGATCCATTATTAGAGAAGCACAATTCTTGAATAGAGGACTACCCACGCCACTGGAACTAAACACATCGTATAAAATCTGTCCTTTAATACCTGCTTTTGAGCCCAAAACTAATGCCTCAAAAATTGATGTAAAAGTTGCTCCAATAAAGGCCTGCAAAGAGGCCTTAACGGTCTGCCCCTCACCTATATTCTCTCCAACATGAAAAATATTGCTGGAAACGGCTTCTAGTATTCTAGTACAATTCTCGAAATCACTTTTTTTCGCAGCAGTCATGAGAGTCAGTGTACCATTATGTGCGCCATCCATTCCCCCTGATACAGGACTGTCTAGCATAGCTACACCATTAGAGCTTGCAATAGAATATACTTCCACAGCTTCTTCAGGGGTTATGGTTGCTGTTAAAATTATAGTACCTCGATCTTTTAGGCCTGTTACTAGATCAGAGACTACTGATTTAACCTGTTTACCATTCATAACCATAACAAATACCGCATCGCTTTCATTGCCAACCTGCACTGTATTAGTCGCTGCTGTTCCACCATTCTCGATAAGTTCTTTTAGTCTTTTTTCAACTAAGTCAAATCCTATGACAGAAAAACCAGACTTGATTAGATTATTGGCAATCCCCATACCCATATTTCCTAATCCGATAACTCCAATTTTTTTCATTCAATTACCTTTTTTTTATTTTATATCATTTACTCAAGATAGAGCGTAATATTTTTGGTGAGATGTCATCATTATTATATGAGCCTTCAAGCCTGCCCATTTTTAAAATGAAGAAAACATCTCCCACATCATATGCATGATCAATAATATGTGAAATAAGAATAATATTTATCCCTTTTTCCTTAAGCATAACTAACTGATTTAGAACATTAGTAGACTCTTTGACTCCCAGCGCAGATGTGGGTTCATCAAGAATTAGCACTTTTGCTCCAAAATAAAGTGACCTTGCTATTGCTAGACATTGTCTCTGTCCTCCAGATAATGTTCCAGCTGGTCTCTCTATATCATCAATAGTAATGCCAAACTTTGCCAGCTCTTTTTGTGTTGTCCCAGTAGCAAAATTTTTATCAATAAACTTAAAATATTTATTTTTTATTGGTTCTTTACCGAGAAAAAAATTGCGGTAAATACTTAGCATTGGTATAATTGCTAGATTTTGATAAACAGTGGAAATACCTGCATTTAATGCCTGCTTAGGTGTACTAAAATTCACTTTATCACCGTTAATTAAATAGTCACCTTTATCTGCACTGATAACACCAGACATAATATTTACTAGTGTTGATTTTCCTGCACCATTATCACCTAGAATACAATGAATTTTACCTGGTGTAGTTGATAAAGAAACATCATTGAGAGCGGTCACGCTTCCAAAAGATTTATAGATATTTGTTAATTGAAGATTTCCGTTATTAGGCTGTAACATATCTTTTTCGAAATATTCCATTAATTAATACAGCAATTATCAGCATTATTCCCATAAATACCTGAAACCAATCTGCATCAGCACCTGCAAAAATTATTCCCTGGCGAACCATACCAAAAATTAGAGCTCCAATCATAGTGCCAATAATTGAGCCATATCCACCAGTTAATAAGGTGCCGCCCATCACGGTCGCAATAATGGCGATAAATTCTTTTTGTTCACCTCTTAGAACATCAGCGCCACCATAAGTGGTTGTTTGTGTCATGGCAATAAACCATGCACAAAAAGAAGTAAGAATAAATAGAGATATTTTTACTTTATTTATGGGAACCCCCATTAGCGCAGCGGTCTCTTTTGAGGCTCCGGTAGCAAAAATCCAATTACCTATTTGTGTTTTATTAAGAAAAACAAACGCAACTACTCCTATCACAAGCCACCAGAGAATCGATATGGGGAATGTTGTTCCTCCGATCTTTGCCTCATTATTAAATAAAAGGTTCATTAAATTGTATCCACTAGCAGTCTCTAGGCCTCCTATTTGAGTTCGACCAGTCATTATTTTAGAAATTCCAATTGTAATACCGCGTATAATAAAAAGAGATCCAAGAGTAATAATAAATGATGGTAAGCCAGTTTTCACTACAATCAGCCCGTTCAAGAATCCAAGTACTAATACTATTAATAGTGTTAGCAATGCAGCTACGGGCATTGAGATATCTGTATATATAGTTAATAAGGTCATGGACATGCTAGAAAAGCCAATCATTGAGCCTATTGATAAATCAAATTCACCACTAATCATCAATAACGTAACACCAATGGATAGTATGCCAATTTCAGATGCTACCTGTAAATAAGATTTTGTGCCAGAAAGCGACAAGAAAGCATTGTGGCCAAAAATGGAGAAAAAGATCCATACAAAAATTAACCCAGCCAACGCTCCGCTCTCGGGCCTCATGAATAATTTTTTTAAATATTCTATCTCGTACCTCTTTTACTAAGCTCTAAAATTTGATTGGCATTCTCTTTTGTGATAAAACTGGGGCCAGTTTGAAGTTCAGAAAATGCTGGTGTATTTTTATTAGTTAAATATAGATAAAGAAAAATAACTGGTAAATAACCTTGCAAATATTGCTGCTGATCTAGAGCGAAAACAACTTCTTCATTTAAGATACCATCGATTATTTCCGGAGTAAAATCAAAGGTAGCCATTTTTATATTTCCATTCTGATTTATCTCTCTCATTAATTTTAACATTGGCAGTGCGCCCAGCGGACCTAATGTTAAGATTGCATCTGTGTCAGGGTAAGTGTTTAAGTAGGAACGTACCAATTCTTTTGTTTCTGAAGGATCCGTTGCGTCAATTGGAATTGTTGTAACATCAATACCATTTTGATTCAATAAATACTCGAAGCCTTGTTGACGATGATCTAGGCTAATATTTCCTACCTCATGATTGATGCATACCGCCTTTTTAATATTGTATTTTAATAAACCCTCACCCGCTTTCACACCGGCCTCAAATTCGCTCTGCCCGACATAGGTTAGAATGTCTAATTCTTTCATTATATCTTGACCAGAATTAATAGCAATTACTGGTATATTTTTATCTATAGCATTGCCAATGCTGTTCTTTAGTGCTCCAATATCTGGTACTGAAACGATCAGCCCATCAGGCAGAGTGGCTGTTACGGCGTCTATCATTTGTGCCATAGTGACCATGTCAAAGCTAGTTGGCGCTTGGTAAATTAAATTTACACCGAGATGCTCTGCGGCATCTTCAGCACCGTTCTTTACTGTTGACCAGAAAGGATCTGACGCCTGACCATGGCTCACCATGTTAATAGTGTATGTCCGATCTTTATTGACATTAGAGTCATTAGACTTAGAGCATGCTGAAACAAGAATACAAATAGTCAAAAATAGAGTTTTTAATATTTTCATGATTTATCCAAACTAGTAATTTTATAATTGTATTGGTTTATTTTTTGTTAATGATTTTTTAGCAGCTATGCCAACCTCTAATGTTTTCAGAGCGTCATTTATAGTAGAGTATGAAGCCTTTTCACCTCTAATTGTATTAATAAAATTCTGCATTTCTATTTTATATGAATTAGCATATCTATCAATAAAAAAGTTTTTTGGATTGGCTGATGAAAAACCATTATTTGTTCCTTTGTTTATAGTGTGTAGTGGTTGGTTTCCTGCCTGTAGATTTCCATTAGATCCTAAAACTTCAATGCGTTGATCATACCCATATACAGCTTTTCTTGAGTTATTTATGCTTGCGATAGCGCCATTACTAAGCTTTAGATTAATAATAGCAGTGTCAATATCTCCAGAGGAACCAATATTTTGGTCTATCATGCACTTGCCTTTTGCATAAATTTCTACTATTTCTGCATTCGTTAAATATCTGATCATATCAAAGTCATGAATGGTCATGTCCAAAAATAATCCTCCCGAATCTTTAATATACTCAATTGTAGGGGGAGAGGGGTCTCTTGAAGTGATAGTTATCTGGTAGATATCACCTACTGCACCATTATGAATATTGTTTTTTAGTTTTTGAAAATCAGGGTCATATCTACGATTAAACCCAATATGTAGATTCAGACCATCGTTGATCGATAATTCTTTTATAGATAAAATTTCTTCTAGGTCTAGAGAAATCGGTTTTTCGCAGAAAATATTTTTTATATTTGGGGCTAAAGTTTTTATTTGATCAGCATGGTATTTAGATGGCGAACAAATCACGACACCATCTATGTCACTTCGATTTAATAAGCTCTCAATATCTTTACCAGTTTCAGTCTCATTATTAAAGAGTTGACTATCACTTTCAATGAGAGGATCAATCACTATTGCTATTTCAACATCCCGCATACGTAAGATGTTTTCTGCGTGAATTTTACCAATTCGACCAAAACCTATTAACGCTAGTTGGATTTGACTCAACAAATGACTCTCTGTGGTAGATTTTGTTTTAAAGATTCTTGACCAGCTATGGCAACCTGGACAGCTGAGAGCATGTCTCTCGCACCTACACTAGGGTTGTTGCCTGATTGTACACATTTAAAAAAGTGATCTAATTCTGCTATATAAGAATTCTTATACCTCTCAACAAATGAATCTTTAAGGCGGGATCGTCTTGTATCGGTATTTGTAATCAATAAGCATAAATCTTCATGATCATTTTCAACTATTAATGAGCCTTTTGATCCAAATATTTCAATTCGCTGATCGTATCCATATTGTGTTTGTCTACAATTTTGTATAGAACATAAAATATTGTTTTCCAGTTCCAGTGTTATTGTTGCAGTATCAATGTCACCAATTTCTTTTAGTTTTGGCTCAATGAAAGTATCCCCACTGACATATATTTCTTTTATTTTTGATTCAGTGAGATATTGCACCATATCGAAATCATGTATTGATAGATCAAGAAGTAGGCCACCAGATGAAAACAAGAATTTCAATCTTGGTATGAATGAATCACGATTAATTATATGGATAGAATAAATTTCTCCAATACATTCATCCTCTAGTTTATTTTTCATTTCCTTAAAATTGTTATCAAACCTTCTATTTAGTCCAACCTGAAGACAAACGTTGTGATGTTCTACTATATCTATGACTTTTTTGATCTCATTTACTGTAAGTGCGATCGGTTTTTCGCAGAATATGTGTTTATTATTTTCAGCACAATTTTTTATATAGTTCGTATGAGTTGGGGTAGGAGATGTTATGATAACTGCACCAATCTCATCATCATTAAAGATTTCTTCAGGATTTGTGTAGCCATTATCTATATTCAATGATTCAAGCCAGTCTTTATCAATTGAAGGATCAGCAATGCTTTTCAATCTGACTCCTGGAAAATGATTGACAATATTTTCAGCATGCATTTTCCCAATGCGTCCTGCACCTACTAAACCCACTTGTAAATATTTTTTAGTCATTACAATTTATTTTCAATGAATATCTTTGTAGTAGAGTTGTTTCTAATTCAATAATTTATTATAATTGTATGGACAATTATCAATATTTTTTATTGATTGTTGGATTCAATATCAGGAAATAAAGGAGATACCATGAGAAACAGATTAATATTAAGCCTTATTACATTTGTGCTATCAAGTCAGTTTATTGCTGCTGGTGTTGTTACTGGAAGAGTAACTGATTCTAGATCAGGTGATTTTCTCCCTGGTGCTAACGTATTTTTAGAGGCCACCAATTATGGAACATCATCAGATAGAACTGGTAGCTTCTCAATTAATGGAGTGGCTGAAGGAGACTATACACTAAGGGTCTCGTACATTGGTTATTCTGATTATACTAATTCTGTGACTGTTGGTTCAGATCCTGTTAATGAAAATGTACAGCTCAATGTTAGTTATGTTGCTATGGATGCAGTAAATGTAAGCGGTTTGGCACAGGGTCAGGCCAAGGCACTTAGTCAGCAACGATCTGCAGGTAATATAAAAAATGTAGTCTCTTCTGACATGATTGAACGATTTCCGGACCAAAATGTAGCTGATGCAATACAAAGACTACCAGCGGTTGCGCTGGAAACAGATCATGGTGAGGGTCGCTATGTTCAGATACGTGGCGCCGAAGCGCAGCTTAATACAACTACTTTGAATGGCATAAGGATTCCAAGCCCGGAAGATACTGAACGAATAGTTTCATTAGATGTTATACCTTCATTTCTTCTTGGCAGTATTGAGTTGAGCAAAGCAATTACGCCTGACATGGATGGAGATGCTATTGGTGGTTCAGTTAATTTGATTACAAAAAATGGATTTGACTACGATGGTCGCACAATAAATCTAAAAGTAGCCGGTGGACAGCGAACGATGCGGGGCAAGAATACAGGCATGGCCGCATTAAATTATGCTGATCAGTTAATGAATAACCGGCTAGGACTTATTATCTCTGGCAGCTATGAGAATAATGATATGCATACGGATAATATTGAGATGGAATGGGATGATAAAATTGAATGGGTAACGGAAGAGGTTGATGAATATGAAGTAGATGAAGATGATCCAACGGACACAACGTTTATTTATGCAACTGACGACAAAGAAGGTACAGTACTAACCGATGTTCAATTGAGAAATTATAATCTATCAAGAGAGCGCATGGGCATAACTGGGAACCTGGATTACAAACTCAATGAAAACTCAAAGCTCTACGTAAGAACCATGTGGAACAGGTACACAGATTTTGAAGAACGAGACCGGTTGCGATACAGGTTTGATAAATCAGTAGATGAAGAAGAGCCCGGATCTGGTTATGATCCTGCAGATGGAATGGCAGTGAACCTTGCCAGGATCGAGCGTGACTTAAAATCAAGAACTTCTATTTCATATATCAATAGCTATACTTTTGGCGGCGAGCATCAGTTTGGGAATATTGATATCGATTACAGCTATACTATATCCCACGCTGAAGAACTTAGAACCCCAAGCACCAATATAACATTTGTAGTGAAAGATGTAAACTGGGACTATGAGTATAGTGATGAACATTATCCTACCATGTCAAATTTCACAGATGATGATGGTGGAGCATTTGATCCTGATGATGCATCGAATTACGAACTGGATGAAATTGAGTTATTAGGTAAATATTTCCCGGATACAAAAGAACCTGATGGCAATTTAGCTACTGATGATGACAAGATAATGGCCGTAAATGTTTCAATGGACCTGTCAGTAGGTCCATTGTCAGGAAAAGTCAAGGCGGGTGTAAAAATGTCCAGCAAAGAAAAAGCGTCAGACAGAACAGGCAATGAACTGTGGGGCTGGGATGGTGATGATGACATTACAATGACAGAATTTACTAAAGACATAGATGGTAATGATTTTATGGACGGTAACTATACACATACTCTAGGTATTGATGTAGATGAAATTCATGATCATATGGAGGCTAATATAGGCGACTATGAAAGATTTCCTCTCTATGAAGATGTTTTTTTTGAAACCTGGAATGCGAAAGAAGATCTTACGGCTTTTTACGGCATGGCAGATATGCGTATGGGCAACATGAATATTATTGCGGGAGCACGTATGGAAAATGCAGCAACTGAATACACCAGCTGGGTTGGAGATATAGCAGAGATTGAGGATGAAGAGGGTACTTATGACGAATCACTAGCATTACTTGATGCGGTAACAGAAAAAGCTGATCATAGCATTGTTCTGCCGATGTTACATGTAAAATATGGAATAAATGACAATATGTTTGCGCGTGTGGCCTACACTGAATCCATGGCCAGGTCAAACTATGGTAGTCTTGTCCCATATGTATTGGCTGAAGATGAAGAAGCTGAAGCCGGGAACCCGGATCTGGTACCAGCACATTCAAAAAATATTGACCTGATGCTGGAATATTATGCCGGGCCACTTGGTATTGTTAGTTTTGGTTACTTCACAAAAGATATAGCAGACTATTTCTATGTAGGAGTATATGAAAACTACACAGTGCAGGGTAAAGAATATGAAGAGGTCAAAATGCCTACGAATGGTGAAGGTGCGACCTTAAGCGGCTGGGAGATTAACGTACAGCAGCAGCTATCTTTTCTCCCTGGTCCACTGAGCGGACTTGGTGTGTACGCGAATTATACATCAACCACGTCTGAAGCTGATTATGGCACAGATAGAGCTAAAACAACGCTGCCGGGTCAAGCAGGAAATACAGGGAATTTGAGTCTTTCTTACGAAACCAAGAAACTATCAGCAAGACTTTCCTATGCTCTATCTGATAAATATATTGTAGAAGTAGGTGGTGATGCTGATGAAGATGTTTATTATGAACCTGCGAACCGTATAGATATCTCAATGAGCTATGATCCAATGGCTAACTTGACAATATTGGCTGATTTAATGAATCTGAATAATGCTCCGTTAGGATATTTCCAGGGATCTGAATCAACACCAATACAAAGGGAACTCTATGGACCATCCTTCAGAGTTGGTCTGCAATATGATTTCTAATTAATATTGTACTAGTTAAATTGAGCGGGGGTTCTAAAAGAAAATTTATTTTCAGAGCCCCCGCTTTAATTTTATTCCACATAATTTATTATTTTTAAGGAGCACAATTGAAAATGAAAATGTATTTTAATAAAACCATCCTACTTCTTTTAATTTTTACTAATTCCTGTTCTAATGAAGACCAAAATGAAGTCCACATTAAGCATGTGTATGCTGCCATGGAGACAGATCCCGTCGAATCATCAGATGATACTGCTGATGATGCATGTATCTGGGTTCATCCGACGGATCGCTCCTTATCACTGATCATTGGTACTGATAAACATGAGACATCAGCTGGGCTAAGGGTCTACAATCTTGATGGTGCTGAAGTTTTTCAAACTGAGGCTGGAAAAATGAACAATGTGGATATTAGATATGGATTTGAGCTTGGAGATGAAACCGTTGATATTGTTACAGCAGGAGAGAGAGTATCCAATACACTGGGCGTTTTTAAAATTGATTTAGAGTCTAGAACACTGGTTGATATTGCTGCTCGGGATATAAATCTTGGTATTTCAGTATATGGTTCATGCATGTATAAGAATAGACAAACTGGCGATGTGTATGCCATAGTTAATGATAAAGAAGGTAATGTTGAGCAGTATAAGCTCTTTGATAATGGCTCCGGCCTTGTGGATGCATTACTAGTAAGAACCCTTAAATTGCCTGGTCAGCTAGAGGGGTGTGTGGCTGATGATATATTAGGACACTTATATATTGGTGAAGAAAATCATGGTATCTGGAAATATGAAGCAGATCCAAACGGATCAGACACTGGCGTACTAATTGATTCTATAGGGCCACACCTTGTCGCTGATGTTGAAGGGCTAACTATTTATTATAGTGGAGACACAACGGGCTATCTAATTGCATCTAGCCAGGGTGATAATAGTTATGCTATATACACACGAGAAGGAGAAAATGATTTTGTTGGTAGGTTCTCTATTATAGATGGTGAGGATATCGATGGTACCAGCGGCACAGATGGAATCGATGTCTGTAACATGGATCTAGGGGAAGTATTCGGTAGCGGAATATTTGTTGTTCAAGACGATTCAAATAATATTGGCAGCATGAATAGCTCTACCAGTTATAATGGTAATCAAAATTTCAAGGCTGTCCCATGGGGAAATATTGCTTTTGTTTTTAGTCCGCCGCTTGATATAAATCCCAACTGGGATTTACGCTAATAATAGTTTGATATATACTTAATATGAGAATAACTATGTCCCAGGCCTTGGTTCAATTTATGAAAAACCAATTTGTTGAACGGGATGAAATAAGAAATTCATTTTTTGCTGGTGTATGGGGAATATTTGGGCATGGAAACGTTGCTGGCATTGGACAGGCGCTGGAGCAAGATGGTGAACTAAAACATTTCTTGCCTCGGAATGAACAGGCTATGGTCCATGCTGCTGCTGCATATGCTAAGCAAAATAGAAGACTAAAAACATTTGCATGTACATCATCTATTGGTCCCGGAGCCACTAATATGATAACTGGTGCTGCGGGAGCAACAATAAATCGTTTACCAGTATTGTTATTACCTGGAGATAAGTTTAATAAACGAAACTTAAGTCCAGTATTGCAAGAACTCGAACATCCAACTAATCATGATATTACTGTAAATGATTGCCTCAAGCCTGTCAGCAAATTTTGGGCGCGTATAAACAAACCTGCACAATTGATTGATGCAGCAAATGAAGCAATGAGTGTTTTAACTGATCCAGCGCTAACTGGAGCAGTTACGCTTGCTCTACCGCAAGATATACAAGCTGAAGCATATGATTATCCAGATGATATGTTTACAGAAAAAGTTTGGGTTATCCCAAGACTATCCCCTGATGAAAAATCTCTTCAAGATGCCGCTGATCTCATTAAAAATTCTAAATCACCTATCATTATTGCAGGAGGAGGTGTTATTTACTCAAGCGCAGAAGCTGCACTGCTTGATTTTTGCAATAAAACTGGAATTCCTGTTGGAGAGACACAAGCGGGAAAAGGTTCAATAGCCTGGGATCATGCGAAATGCTTAGGTGCCATTGGTGTCACAGGAACCTCTTCAGCAAATATATTAGCTAGGAAGTCAGATTTGGTCATATGTATTGGTACAAGGCTGAGTGATTTTACTACAGCTTCGAAAACACTATTTCAAAATGTCGATGTGAAATTTTTAGGAATAAATGTTTCACCTGATGATGCCATCAAACATTCTGCCACAACTTTAATTGGCGATGCCAAGGTTTGTTTAGTGAAGCTTACTGAATTATTACAAATAGATAATTTCAAAGTGAATGAAAAATATAACAAAGAAATAGTAGCACTAAATGGTAACTGGCATAGAGAAGTAGATAGAATTTTTGCACTTAATAATGAACCTCTTATAAGTCAAGGTGAAGTTATAGGTATAGTATCAGATTTTATGAATGATGAAGATACTGTGGTTTGTGCTGCAGGAAGTCTGCCTGGAGATATGCATAAGCTTTGGCGTACTGTTAATGGCAACCAGTACCATATGGAGTATGGCTATTCTTGCATGGGCTATGAAATCGCTGGCGGTCTAGGAATCCGATTAGCTAAGGATAATGGAGATGTTATTGTAATGGTGGGTGATGGTTCATTCTTAATGCTGAACTCAGAAATAGTAACTGCTTTACAGGAAAATATTAAGATTATAATCGTTCTTATCAATAATCATGGTTTTGGTAGTATCAATGGACTTTCTATTAGCTTGGGGAGTAAAGGATTTGGAAATCTATACTGTGAGAGAGATCATCAAACAGGTGACTACAGTGGTAATAAGCTACCAATTAATTTTACTAAACTTGCAGAGTCATACGGAATAAAGGGTATCAGAGTTGAAGATAGAAACAAGTTAAAAGAGGCATTAGAAGTTGCAAGGAATAACAATTTTTCATATTTGATCGAGGTATCTGTGGATTCAGAGGTACGAGTGCCTGGTTATGAAGCTTGGTGGAATGTGCCTGTGGCTGAGGTATCTGAAATGCCATCAGTTGAAGAAGCTAGGGTTGAATATGAAAAGAGATTAAAAGATGAACGAGAATTCTGAGCATAATAAAAGCATTCGTTTTGGGGTCGCACCTATCAATTGGAATAATGATGATATTCCTGAACTGGGGTCAGACTATACAATTGAAACAATACTTTCAGAAATGAATCAGGCTGGATTTGAGGGTACAGAGCTTGGAAATAAATTTCCTAATGAAGTTTCTGAACTGTCTGAACTATTAAATACATTCAATCTTGAATTGGTATCCTCTTGGCATTCAACATATTTTTTATTGAATAATCAAAATATTGAATTAAAAAAAATAGAAGAAAAAGTGAGCTTTCTAAAAGAAGCTAATGCTGAAGTAATTAATATTGCCGAATGTTCAGGATCAGTACATAGTGATATAAATAAAAGTTTAGCTTCAAGACCAACCTTGAGTGACTCGGATTGGGAATTACTAATTGGAGCGCTAAATATGGCTGGAGATATATGTAATAATTATGGTATCCGTTTGGCCTATCATCACCATATGGGAACGTGTATCCAGAATGATGAAGAGATAAAAAAATTATTGCAATCTACTGATCCGAGTTGTGTTAATCTTTGTGTAGATACAGGTCATCTTTATTATGCAGGTATCGATCCGATGAAATTCATTGAAAATAATATGAAAAGAATAGAGCATGTCCATTTTAAAGATGTAAGAAAAGAAGAATTTAAAAAGTATGATAGTTCATCCGACTCATTTCTTAATACAGTTCTTTCTGGCATTTTTACAGTTCCAGGTGATGGCTGCATCGATTTTTCATCTATAGTTAAAATTCTTCAACAAAATCACTATAAAGGGTGGATTATTGTAGAGGCAGAACAAGATCCAGAAAAGGCAGATCCATTACATTATGCCATTAGCGCACGCAATTATTTGAATAGCATTTCAATTAACTGATCTTTATGAAAAGTAAGATGCAACAAACCTCTGATTTAGGATCTGATTGGTGGAATGATTCAAATGACCATGTAGAATTGCAGTATGCAGTTGATGAAGGTGCAGTCGGAGCAACCTCTAATCCTGTTATCACATGTGCTGCAGTAAAAAACCATCCAGAAGTATGGATGCCAGTAATTGATAATATGATTGAATCAAATTCATCTGGATCTGAAGATGATATTCTTTGGAATCTTATTGATGAGGTTGGCAAAAGAGCTGCAAGTATTTTATTACCTGTTTATGAAACGACAGATGGACAAAAAGGAAAACTCTCTCTACAAGTAAATCCAAAGTATTATAGAAACTCCGATATGATGTTCGAGCAGGGAAAATATTTAGCTTCTTTAGGCCCAAATATAGCTGTTAAATGCCCAGCTCTACCCGCAGGCATAAATACAATTGAGAGACTAACGTCAAATGGCATATGTATAAATGCTACCGTAAGCTTTACTGTTGCTCAGACTGTCCAAGTGGCTGAAGCAGTAGAGAGAGGCCTTGATGAGGCAGAAAAGAAAGGTTTAAATATTGCAAGTCTGACTCCATATGTAACCATTATGGTAGGAAGGGTTGATGATCATTTAAAGCGTGTAAGGCAAAATGAGGGCATTGATGTGGATCCTGAAGTAATAGATTGGGCTTCCATTGCTGTATTTAAAAATGCATACAAAATATTTATGAAAAGAGGATATCGTTCTAAGCTTCTAGCTGCGGCATTTAGAAATCATATGCACTGGTCTGAACTAGTTGGCGGCAATATAGTGATAAGTATGCCTTATGACTGGTGGAATAAATTTAATGCATCAGATATTGAAGTAATAAATAGGATTGATAATCCTGTTGAATCGAGGATAATTGATAAGTTATCAAATAACTTTAATGATTTTAATCGAGCCTTTGACCCAGATGGAATGTCAGTAGAAGAATTTGAATTTTATGGTGCTTCTATTCATACAATGGACACATTTTTAAGTGGTTATGATGAATTTATTCAGATCATTCGTTCTCGTATGATAAATAGATAGAGGAGATTATGGGTTTAATAACGCAATTCAGAGAAAAAGATTTTAGTCAAGGATTAAACCATTATGATGGTGTCTTTGAAAAGTCAGGGGTTTATTTTGACATTTTATTGATGGCTGAAAATGATAAAATAGAGATATGTGAATCAGAAAATGAAATAGCCATCTTAATTATTAATGGTGCAGGATATATTGAATACAATAATTCAACATTTACTTTTAATCGGAATAACTGGATCGATGATGATCCAACTGTAATCCACCTAGCGCCTAATGAACAAGCTATAATTAATTCTACTAGCGCATCAAAAGCTGCAATCATTAAAACACCAAATTCAAATACATTCAAAGGTAAAATCTATTCTCATGATGATATTGATACCGAGCACCGTGGAAAGGATCAGTTAGAGGATACGTGCTACCGGCTAGTTCGCTTGGCATTTGATAGAACGATAGCCCCACCTGAGTCTAAATTGGTTATAGGTGAAGTATTGAATTTCCCTGGGAAATGGAGTAGCTACCCGCCACATTATCACTCACAACCTGAAATATATTATTATGAATTTTCACCTGAATGGGGATACGGTCATGGCGAGTTAGGTGACGATGTACATAAAATTAAAAATGGTGATATTTTAACTATCACTGATAGCAAGGTTCATAGTCAGACGTCTGCGCCAGGCTTCCATATGTATTACTTATGGGCCATTAGGCATCCTAGTGAAAATCCATATGATGGATTTACTTACATAAAACCTTTTGAAAAATTATTGGATTGATTAATGAAACTAAATATATATAAGTACCTATTATCTTTTACTATAATTGTGACTGGATTCAATTTTGGTCAAGATATTGAATACTTTTGGTCAGGCGGATTATCCGAGAATAGTGCAACTATAGCTTTTGCTACAAGTGATGTAGCAAATGTTAAAATTCAATACAGTGAAGATTTAAGGTTTAGAAAACGAACAAAATTCTCTAAAACTGTTAATACAGATCAGGAGTTAAATTATTTTTCAAAAATTGCACTTGATGATCTTACTCCGAATACAGATTATTATTATAGATTTAGTGTAAATGGAATAATTATAAAAGATAAAGACTTAATAGGTCGATTCAGAACTTCTTCTGATCAACCATTTTCATATAAGATTACGTTAGCAACCTGTGCCACAACTGGATCTAATAATCCTGTTTTTGATAGGATTCGTGAAGAAAAATCATTGTTCTATTTGATGCTGGGTGATTTCCATTATGGGAATATAAAAGAAGATTGTGAACAAGCTTTTTTAGCACACTATAGGGCAGTGTTAGGATCAAAAAAACAATCAAAACTATATCAAAATACACCTATAGCGTATATGTGGGATGATCATGACTATGGTCCGAATAATAGCTCGGGCCAATCTCCTAATCAGTATGGTCAAATTGCATGCCAGAGTATAGCGCGGCAAGCATATCAGTCTTACGTTCCTCATTATCCGCTATCTTTTGGAGCAGTCGATACGCTGATTTCTCAGTCTTTTAATATTGGAAGATTGAGATTTATTTTATCAGACCTACGTTCCGAGAAAAAAAGACCACTTTTTATTGGTGATTGCGATAGCCAAAATTCTTTCGAATGTGAAAAAATTAGTCCAGGAAGCAATTTTGGAACTCCTGATCATTTGCAATGGTTCAAAGATCAATTACTAGATGCAAAAAATAATAATCAAGCGGTGGTCTGGCAAACTAGCTTTCCTTTTATAAGTACACCGGATCTAAGTTGGTTCAATTGTGATGTTGATAATACAATTCAAACAGACGATGGCTTTGAATGCGATGATCATGATAACTGGGGATGGTATCCTGAAGAAAGAGAAGATATCGCAAACTTTATCAAAGAAAATAATATTCCTATTTGCATTGTTAGTGGTGATGCCCATATGAGTGCTATAGATGATGGAACGAATAGTGATTATGCTACTTTAGGAGGTGCGCCTATACCTGTCTTTCATGCTGGTCCCTTAGATAGGCCACCTAGTGTAAAAGGAGGTCCCTATTCACATGGTAGGAGCGGTATAAGAGGTCAGTACGGAGTTATGAATGTATTAGATGATGGTGGAGATCAGATATGTATTACTTGGACGGTAAAAAACTATAAAGGGGAGATAGTTAAGAACGAAATAGGTGAGATTATGCAGTATTCATTTTGTTTTCAATTATAAATATTACAACAATATAAAAGAAAGAATACTTATCACAATTATTCCTGTGATGCCTTGTAATAATGTAGCGAGTGTGTGACAGCGAAGAGCAGTAGTTGTATCCATATTTGAGAATTGTGATACCACCCAAAAGTAACTATCATTTAAGTGAGATACTGTCATTGCACCGCTACCTATCGATAATACAATAAGCGACCTAGCCATGGAGCTCGTATATCCCATAGGATCAAGGAGTGGAACAATCATAGCGGCAGTAGTAATGATAGCTACCGTGGATGAGCCTAAAGCCGTTTTCAAAAAAGCAGCAATTATAAAAGGAAGAACAATACCAATATTCCACTCAATCAAGTATTGACCTATACTAGCACTAATATCTGTGGCTCTTAATATGTGACCAAATGCTCCACCGGCGCCTGTTATTAGTATTATTGATCCGCAGTTTAGAAGTCCATTTGATACCCATTCAAATCGCTCTGTAGATGATGAAACCTTAGTGTTAATTAATGTATATGTAACTCCAATCATAAGTGCTACTACGGGATGACCGATAAAAACTATTGATGATCTTATTATTCCCTCATCTAACTGTATAGAAGGATGTTCAACTATAGATTTAATACTTATAAGAATGATAGGTATAAAAATAGGAAGCAGTGCCTGATATATTGATGGGGAAGAACTCTCATTTTTATCTTCAATCTCACTCATTTCAACATTGATGTTAAACTTAGAACAATAAAACGAAGCCCACATTAAACCAACAATTGCCACAGGTATTGAAACAATAATTCCCATAATCAAAACCAAGCCTACATCGGCTCCAATGATTGCAGCAGCAGCTAGTGGCCCCGGCGTTGGAGGTATAAAAACGTGCGTAGTATATAGACCAGTTGCAAGTGCGATACTCAATACTGCAAGAGAAATACCAGTCCGTCTATTTAGAGCCTTATTTAGAGTTGAGAGTATGATAAAACCAGAATCGCAAAATACTGGAATTGAAACGATAAATCCGGTTATGCTCATTGTTATGTGGGATTTATTTTTCCCAAACAATTTCAAAAAATATTCTGCAATAGTATTTGCTCCACCACTTTTTTCCATGAAAACACCAATGATTGTTCCCAAAGCAATAACTATACCAATATTTTTTAGTGTTTGTCCAAATCCTTCAGTTAAACTATTAATAATAGTTAAAGAGTCTAAGCCTCCAAAAAAACCCATTGCTAAAGATGCGACAAGAAGTGCTAAGAAAGGATGGATCTTTAAACGCGTTGTTCCAATTATGATAAAAACTATAACTAAGACTAAATAGATCAAGTTTGTCATGACATAATCAATTTTTTTTAATAATTATTAATAACATTTAATTCATAAGCGCTTTTATAGTAGCATTTGATTTTGCCAGTCGATTACTTAACAAACGAATAATACCGCTGATGGTCCCGGCAACGATGTTGGGTATTATGTTCGAATATTTAGATACTTCTGGCATTATCAATTAGGGTAAAACTAATACAAAGTATTTAAAAAGATGAATTCTAAATTTTTACATCCAATCCAACTGTCGGCATGTATTCTGCCTAGTGCAACCTGGATTTCAGAATTGAAAAATTGATTCAAATAATGGATTTCATCATTGGGCAGTCTGTTCCAGGCCAGGTATTGATCAACTTCACCGGCAAAGACCGCGAAATTCAAAATGCAGATTAGTCGTATAATCTTCATGGGAACAAAATGAGTGTATGGGAAAGTATATAAGAACAGAATAGTTGGAAACTTCTTTTTGCTTAACCATATTCCCAAAAGGAAAAAACATGCAGCACCATTATATAATACTCATTTCGGCAGTTTTTTTGATTGCCCAAGAAAATAAAGGAGAAAATATCATGTCAGGAAAAATTCAAAAGTCTGAATTTGAATGGCAAACATGCCTAACACCTGAAGAATATAAAGTTCTTCGTGAAAAAGGTACAGAAATGGCTTTCACTGGCAAATATTATCATCATGCCGAAAAAGGAACATACGTTTGCGCTGCCTGCGGAAATGAATTATTCAGTTCAAAAACGAAGTTTGATTCCGGAAGTGGATGGCCAAGCTTCTACGAAGCGATAGATAAAAGTAAGATCAATAACAAAGAAGATCTGTCGTATAGGATGGTTCGAGTGGAGATCACCTGTGCAAAATGTGATTCACATTTAGGCCATGTGTTTGATGATGGGCCCAACCCAACCGGAAAAAGATACTGTGTCAATTCTGTTTCATTGGATTTTAATAAAAACGAATGAACTATTATAAAGGTAAAGATATCCTCATTACAGGTGCTGCCGGTGGGCTGGGGAAACTCATGGCAGAGAAAATGGGAGAACTTGGCGGGAAACTTATTTTACTGGATATTGATTCGGATGGCTTGGAATCTGTAAAAATTGAACTTTTATCCAAAAATATTCACGTTCGCACATATACATGTGATCTTTCTAATCGGCAAAATGTTTATGACGTGACCCGCCAGATTGATAGAGTGGATATATTGATTAACAATGCAGGGTTTGTAACAGGAAAATATATTTTAGATGCACCGGATGAGTTGATCGAGAGAACCTATCAAGTGAACATTCTATCGCATTTTTGGTTGGTAAAGCACTTCCTTCCCAGAATGTTGGAAAGAGATTCCGGCCATATTGTATCCATTGCATCTGCAGGAGGATTGGCAGCTACTCCACGAATGACTGATTATTGTAGTAGTAAATTCGCAGCTGTAGGATTTGATGAATCTTTGCGCTTGGAATTGAGGAAAAAACAAAGCAAGGTTCTAACCACAATCGTTTGTCCTTATGTAATTGATACAGATTTATTTGCTGGAGCGAAGTCCCGATTCAATTTTTTATTACCGATACTAAAAAAGGAATACGTGGTAAAAAGAATAATAAAAGCTGTTGCCAAAGGTAAGCGCCGTTTGATCATGCCGAGATTTGTGTATACTATTTTCCCTTTACGATTACTTCCTCCTCCAATTCAGGATTTTATATTGGATCTTCTGGGTGTAAATAGATCCATGGATGAATTTGTGGGTAGAGTTGGAAAAACGTAATTTCCACGGATAATTTTCTATAAAAACTCAGTCTACATACCAATTCCTGATAATGATACGTATACGATTAACATTCATAATTATTTTGATAGCAAATTTAATTATTGCTGACGCCACAACTCCGTACCAACTTCCTATCTACAATGTTTCCCGGGCGCTGGGTAGTATTACCATAGATGGTCAGCTCGATGATGAAGGCTGGCAAAGTACCAATATTATAGATGAATTTTACGAGGTCATGCCAGGCGAAAACATACCACCTATTGTAAAAACGGAAGCATTTGTTACCTATGATGATGAACATTTTTATGTAGCCATAAAATGTTATGATGATCCCTCAAAGATACGTGCCCGTATTGCCAAACGAGATCGCTTGTATAGTGATGATCATGCCGGATTTTCTATAGATACATATGGAGATGCAAATAGAGCAGTTTGGTTTAATGTAAATCCCTTGGGTATTCAGGAAGATGGTCAAGCTGTTGGATCTAATGAAGATGAATCATTTGATATGATTTTCTATGCAGCTGCTATTATTACAGATGAAGGTTATCAAGTTGAGATGGCTGTTCCTTTTAGCAGTTTACGTTTTCCCAATAAAGAAGAACAGACATGGCGTTTTTTAGTTTTTAGATCTCACCCGAGAGATGACTTCATGCGCAAAATGGCTTCCGGAAAATTAGATCGTAATAATCCCTGCAACCTTTGCCAATTCGGATATCTCAAAGGCATCCGTGGAATAAAATCAAACAGATCTATTGAGTTCTTACCTAGCATAGTGAGCACTCAAAGCGGGGAACTGGACAGCAATGATGTGTTTCAAAATAATGAAATAAATGCTGACTTGGCTTTGGGTATTAAAATTCCCTTGGGTCAAACAACGACCGTTGAAGTGGCCATTAACCCGGATTTCAGCCAGGTGGAAGCAGATATGACTCAATTTGATGTAAACAATAACTTTGCCTTATCATACCCAGAACGGCGCCCATTTTTTAATGAAGGCAGTGATCTCTTTAGTGCTGGCGGCCACGAATGGCAGCCCAATATAAAACCGGTATATACGCGCTCAATAAATGATCCCAGTTTGGCTGTGAAAGTATTGGGCAGAGTCGGAAAAACTGATTATGGTATGATCAGCGCGTTAGATGAAGAAAGTGGAATTGTAGTACCCTTTGAAAATGGTAGCGAAATTGTGGCTCCTGGTAAAAGTCTTGTCAATGTTTTACGTTTGAAACATTCTTTGGATAATAGTTCTTATATTGGTGGTGTGATCACAGATCGCCGTTATGAAACGGGAAGCGGTACAAATATTGGTGCCGATGGTATTTATTATTTTAATCAAAATATGTTTATTAATTGGCAGGCCTTTGCCAGTATGACACAAGAACCTAATGACACCTCTTTATCCACAGAAATCAATGGTTCAAAATTTGATGCCGATAGTTTAACATCAGACTTCGACGGCGAAAGGTACAATGGCCATCAAATGTTTTTAAGACTGACTCGGTCAACACGCAACAGTCAATTCAATTGTTTTGTTGCTGAAAAAACACCCACTTTTCGAGTGGATACAGGTTATCTTAAACAGAACCATGAGCGCAACCTTGGAGGCAACTATACCTTTATTCAATATCCAAAGACAGACCTGGTGGAAACATATACATTTACTTTAGCCACCGGTAGAGTGTGGAATTATGACATGGATATCAAGGAAAGTTGGTTTTATTCTTCATTGGGCGGGGAATTCAAAGGACGTATAGATGGAGATATTAATTATTTTATACTGAATGAAAACTTTTTGGATTCATTGTACACCGGTTTACAACATTTGGATTATGATGTAGATAAAAATTTTGGTGAAAAATTCTCCATTGGCACCCGTGGTTCAAATAATAAAACGATCATACGTTATTTGGAAACACCAGAAATAGGTCGTACCCAATCATACAGTGTATGGTTTATGTTAAAACCTACCGCAAATATTTTCATTATGCCATCATTGAACTACAATGATGCTCAATACTTAGATAATGGTAACTATTATTATAAAGGACGACGCATTCGTATGCGCTTCACATATCAGTTCAGTAAATTTCTTTCCTTTAGATTGGTTGGGCAATATTTTTACCAAGAAGATTTTGTAAATGATGAAATAGAAAAAGCTGTGGATTTTCAACCTTTGATTAGTTATCAACCAAACCCGTTCACCATATTTTATATTGGCTCATCTATTGATTTTGATGAAGGTCCTGATGGTTATGAATCGTTTGACATGCTGCAAAGCAACCGCCAGATCTTTCTGAAATTTCAATACCTATTTCAAACCTGATATCTTCCACCTTCCAGCGTTGTAAATTTCATTTATGAAAGAGGATGTAATTCTTTGTCATTACGGCGAGATCGGTCTGAAGGGCAAGAACCGCGGTTATTTTGAAAAAAAACTGTTGCACAATCTGCGCTCAGCTCTTAAACGATTTTCACCGGGTACATTTTCATCAATCGGCCGCATGTTTGGCCGTTTGATTATTCGATTGAATAAATACGGGCAAAATGAAATTGGATCAATTACAGCTGTATTAAAAAATGTCTGCGGAATGGTTTATTTTGCGCCGGCTGTGAATGTTAAGCAAGACATGGATAAGATCACCGAAGTAAGCGTTGCAGCAATGTCCAATGGCAACTATGAATCTTTTCGTGTAACGGCCAGGAGAACGGATAAGGATTTCCCAATAAGCGCTCAAAAGATGAATGAAGACATCGGTGCAGCAATAATAGCATCAACAGGTAAAAAAGTAAATTTAAGCTATCCGGACAAAACGTGCTTCGTTGACGTTGTTGATGGTAAAGCGTTTGTATATACCGAACGAATTCAGGGACAAGGCGGATTGCCTGTAGGTGCAAGCGGGAAAGTGCTGTCATTACTATCAGGAGGCATTGATTCACCTGTAGCTGCATATTATGCCATGAAACGCGGCGCCACCACCACCTTTGTTCATTTTCATTCTGTGCCTTATACCAATGAAGCATCCATTGAAAAGGTTCGAGAAATGATCGAAATACTACAGGCTTTTCAACCGCAGATCAAACTTTACCTGGTTGAATTGGCTCCCATTCAGAAAGAGGTCATGGTATTAACTGCCGAAAAATATAGAATTATCCTATACCGCCGCTTTATGGTCCGGATTGCCGAGGCATTGGCCAAGAAACTGCGCGTCAAGGCATTGGTCACCGGCGATTCTTTGGGCCAAGTAGCATCGCAAACTCTGGAAAATATGGCTGTGATTGAGTCAGCCATCAATATACCAATACTCCGTCCACTGGTTGGATTTGATAAACTGGAAATAATCAACAAAGCAAGAGATATTGAGACATATGATATTTCCATTCAGCCTGACCAGGATTGCTGTGCATTATTTGTCCCTAAACATCCTGCAACCAAAGCAAGACTAAAGGATATATTATCTGAAGAGGAAAAATTGAATGTGGATGAACTGGTTCAGCGAGCAATCAAAAATGTCAAGTCAGAGATATTTGAATGAAAGTTGCACTATTTGGCGGTACGGGCTTTGTGGGCAATTATATTGTGGATGAACTGTTGAATGCCAGTCACGAACCTCATGTTTTAGTGCGTCCGCAGAATGCATCGAAGTTGTTGCAAACTAAAAAATGTACAGTTTATTCTGGAGATATAGAAAGTGAAGCCGTGATTACTGAAATGATAGATAATGTAGATGCAGTTATATACAATATTGGTCTTATTCGAGAATTTCCAAAACAGGGAATTACCTTTGAAAAATTGCATTATGAAGGAATAAGACGTACAGTTAAACTGGCTGAATCAGCGCAGGTTAAACGTTACATTCTTATGAGTGCCAATGGGGTAAAAATGACTGGTACTCCCTATCAAACAACAAAATATCTCGCCGAGGAATTGCTTAAAAATTCAACGCTGGATTGGACCATCTTTAGGCCGTTTCTTATCTTTGGTGATCCCAGGGGAACTATTGAGTTTTGCACCCAATTGAAAAAGGATATGTTGAGTTTACCCTTTCCTGCCCCTCTATTTTTTAATGGACTTAATCCAATGAATGCCGGCTCATTTGCCTTTAGCCCAGTTCATGTAAGCGATGTGGCAAAATGCTTTGTTAACGCATTGGAAAATAAAACTACAATTGGAAAAACTTATGAAGTGGGTGGTACAAGAACTGTATCATGGAAAGGACTGATCAAAACGATCACATTAGCGTATGGAAAAAATAAATGGTCAATTCCTGCTCCTGTAATGCCCATAAAATTGCTAGCAATGTTTTTTGGTAGATTTTCGTGGTTTCCTGTAACTGCTGATCAATTAACCATGCTCATGGAAGGAAACACAAGTTCTTCAAAGGTATTAGAAGAATTTGAAATTGAACCTATCCAATTCGATAAAGATAGTTTGCACTATTTAAATAAGTAGAATGGCTGCAATTGTTGTAATTTTCCCATTGAGTTGATACGATGATAAAATTCATTTCATTTTCTATTATTATCCTTGGTTTTCTCTGGGGGAAAAGTATGCCCGTCGCCGTTGGTGATCCAGCACCGGATTTTTCACTGCCGGATGAGAACGGCCAAATGCATTATCTGGCCCAGTACCGTGGTCAAAAAGTTGTGGTTTATTTTTATCCAAAGGATGACACCCCGGGCTGTACCAAGGAAGCATGTGGTATTAGAGATAATTATGATGATTTTACGGACAGCGGAATTGTTGTTTTTGGCGTCAGTTATGACAATGCGTCCAGCCACAGAAAATTCAAGAAAAAATTTGATATACCTTTTCATTTACTGACAGATAAAGATAAATCCGTTTCAAAAGCATATGGTGCAGATGGCATGTTTTTCCCCAGCCGGAAAACGTATTTAATTGGCGAGGATGGAACGCTTGTAAAAATTTACGATAAGGTGAATGTGCTGAAACATGCAGACGAAATTTTACAGTCTTTTTCCGAAAACTAATAAATTAACCTTACCTCTTTTATTCCTACTTACTGCAGTTATAGCAACCGCTCAAACTGCCAGTATTTATGGGTTTGTCACGGATAAAGAATCCGGTGAAGTACTTATAGGCGCTAACGTATTCATTAATGAAACCGGCAATGGCATGTCTGCGGACAAGAACGGCTACTACGTTCTGCAGGGCATTGCTCCCGGGCGTTACACGCTTGTCGTTTCGTACATAGGTTACGCCGATTTCAGACAAGAAATCACTTTCGAAACCGCTACCTCAATCAAGAAAAATATCGCGTTAAGTACAGAATCATTGGAGTTGAATACGATTGACGTTTCCGCTGAAAAACTCCAACGTCAGTATAATATTCAACCCAGTAGAGTCAATTTATCTCCACGTATGGTCAAGGCCGCACCTGCTTTGGCAGAGCCGGATATTTTTCGTACTATACAGACACTTCCAGGGGTATTGACCAATAATGAGGCAAGTACAGGGCTGGTTATCCGTGGTGGGAATACAGATCAAAACCTGATCCTTCTTGATGGTATTACTGTTTATAATCCAACACATTTTGGTGGAATGTTTTCAAATTTTATTGTTGATGCTGTGAAAGAAGCTGACTTGATAAAAGGAGGTTTTAATGCGGAATATGGAGGGAGACTATCTGCTGTACTGAACGTTTTGAGCAGAGAAGGAAACCGAAACAAATTTGAAGGCAAAACCAGTATTTCCTTGCTATCAGCTCAAACTACTATGGAAGGTCCATTTTATAAAGGGGCGTGGCTATTTTCTGGTCGCAGAACTTATTTTGATATACTGTTGCCCAAAATCCTACCGGCAGAAACAGCTGAAAATATTCCGCCATATTATTTTTATGATTTACAAGGTCACGTTTTTTCAGATTTAACCGAAAAAGATCGTATTTCCTTTAGTATTTATAATGGTATTGATAACCTTATTTTTGATGATTTGGGTTTGACTGCTAAATGGGGCAACAACACCTATAGCCTTGCTTACCGTCGCGTATTCAATGAAACACTGGTTGGCAATTTTTTAGCAGCTTCTAGTGAATTTATTACCAATTTTAATTTGGGCGGTGCTGATGGCTTAAATAGCGAAAATAAAATACAGGATTTAACATTATCTACAGATTTTACATTTTTTCAAACATCGCAATTAGAATGGCGCACTGGTACACAAATCAAACAGCTTAATATTGTCTATTTAAATACTTTTTTAGAGGATACATCATTTTTCATAGGTGAAAGTCCAGTTGAAGCCAGTTTTTATGGAAAATTGAAATATAAAATTTCTCCTTATATTATTTTTGAGCCAGGCATTCGTTATAACTATTACAGTGTCTATTCCAGTACACCCTATATTGATTTAAGATTGGGAACAAAATATCTATTAACTGAAGATCGATACATAAACTTTGCTGTGGGTAACTACCATCAGTTCATTCAAACAATTCAAGATGATTATAATCCATCAGTGCTGGATAATTGGCTGGCAGTGGACAATTCCGTGCATCCAGCTTCCGCGCAACAAATAGTTCTTGGCTATGAAGAATATATTAAAAATACATATAAGCTGCAGGTAGAAGGATATTACAAAGATATGCAAAATATGCTAACCTTTGAAGATTTCCGCTCTTCCACTGATGCGGAAGTATCAGATGAACAGGTTGGTGATACATTTACACCTTCTAATGGATATGCGTATGGTCTGGAATTGTTTGTCCAGAAAACCATGGGCGATCTCACTGGTTGGATTGCTTACACTAACTCAGTATCGCGAAAAATAATGAACAGCCAAATCAGTGGAAAAAAACAAGAGTATTTTACCAATTGGGATAGAACTCATGTACTTAACATACTTGGTAACTATAGTTTCAAACAAAAATGGGAAATAAACTGGAGTTGGACGTGGCAATCTGGACAAGCTTATACTCCAATTCTGGGGTTTTATTTAGAAAAATTTCCAAGTGATCCAGGTTATACATTCAGTAATATACCTGGCTCACGAAACAGTGCCCGTTATCCTATATATGACCGTTTAGACCTGGGTGTTGTTTATCATACAAAGTGGTTTGGCAAAAAAGTGGACCTATTTCTGCAGGTTATCAATGCGTACAATAAAGAAAACATTTTTATTTACATATATACTTTAGGTAGCACTTTCAATGGCATTGATGATGATGGCGATTGGGTTGAAAATGATCATGACAGTAATGGCAACGGTGTTCCTGATGCAGGTGAAACGAACGTAGATGAAGAGGACGAAGGCATTATTCGGGTACGATCCATCAGTTTATTTCCCATCATTCCCAGCATTGGTTTTACTGTAGAGTTTTAACATGAAAAAGATTTTGATCATTTTACCTTTTATTTTTCTGTCGTGTTCAATAAATGATGAAAATATTGTGTATGAAGAAAAACTGGTTTTATGGGCCAACATCCAAGCGAATTTCCCGCTTGTAGATACTGTATTTGTCTCCCGATCTGCAGCTTTGGATGAAAATGCAGTTTCAGAAGAATTATGGATTAGTGATGCGGAAGTGCGTGTAATCGGAGATTCGATCAATTTGTTACTTCAACCGGTCGCAGGACGTGCTGGCCGTTATTTCACAGATGAAGATTATGTGTTTCAAGGGGGTGGCACTTATCAGGTTTTGGTGATCCATGAAAATGATACTGTGTCCGGTATAACAACTGTTCCGGAAAAAATGGAAATTACTTCTGTACCAGAATCAAACTTTGAATGTGATGGGAACGTATATACTGTGCCAGAAATAAATGTTAATAATTTTAACCCATTTTTTTTTCCACCAATTACTGGCTCTGTAGACACGGTAATTTTAAGACAGGGTAAATGTTTTACTGAAAGTTTTGCCAGTTATCCATTATTCCAAGTTGATTTTAATGAAGAAGATTACCAAACTGTACGCATCTTAAATTACGCATTGGAAGCAGACTCGGTTGGCCCAGAACCATATAATGATATTAACAATAATGGTCTTTGGGATAGTAATGAATACTATGAAGATTGGAATCAAAATGGTATCCATGACAGCTGCTTTATAAACTTAATTTATGATTCAGCCTATGTTGATATTTACGAATTGTGGAAATCTAGATTTTTACGTGGATCGAAAAACAACCCTAGTTGGTATTTGAATACTCCTTACCGTTACAACCCATGGACATGGCGAATTGAAACTGCCCCCGTTAGTGTATCTTGGTTATTTTATGATTATTATGGCTTACAATTATTGGTATTCCAAGCTACTGATGATGCCACGTTTAATTATTTCCAAGGAATGCCTGAGTTTAATCCCTATGTATTACCGAATTCAAATATTGTGAATGGATATGGATTGGTTTCTAGTTCAGCTTCCGTAGCTTTTCTGGTATATATCAAAAAAGATGATTCATAGAATGAATACTTTATCTCCTGATACTATTTAATGCCCACCCCATGGATAAAAGTAAGTGTGTCTCCAAGGTAACTACTAAAGATCACTATTACCGATAATAAGCCCAGAAAAGCTAAAGCAAGGTAGTCTACCCTGCGGTCTTCCATATTATTCAAAAATAGATAGATCCAAAAAAGTAAAACCAAAATACTCCCCCAAGTAGTGATATTACTCAATAATTCATGCCGCTGGATTGTTGTCAATACCACGCTATCATAACCAACTTGCCCAGCGCGCGCAGCTTCATTTTCACCAGTCAGGGTCGCAGCGATTGACATAATAGCTCCTAAACCCAATAGCCACATGCTTGTGGTACGGCAGATCCAATTGTTTTTCCATAGATGGATGGCTTGAAATATAAATGCAGCTGTAATCAGCGCTATGGGGTAATGGACCATAGCTGGGTGGAGGGGCAGATTCATAGACAAAATTATAAATAAAAAACCCCTCTTTCGAGGGATTTTAATTTTGTAGCCCGTAGGAGAATCGAACTCCTGTTGCCAGGATGAAAACCTGGAGTCCTAACCACTAGACGAACGGGCCATTATTCTGTAATAATAAGGGGCGCAAATTTATATTTTTAATATGTCAGAAC